>Ga0189289_10021_pt1 | contig 272783 bp, 231 predicted proteins | sample UW106minimetaG_FD_130313 | JGI IMG/M metagenome (GOLD analysis project Ga0189289, IMG submission 130313) | Marine microbial communities from the Costa Rica Dome - UW106 mini metaG | ecosystem: Environmental > Aquatic > Marine > Oceanic > Photic zone | place: Costa Rica: the Eastern Pacific... | reverse complement strand
TTTTAAAGAACATTCACTTGAAGCCGTTGCTTCTTAGTGACTCACCCTGTTCGAGTGAGGTGCGCATTATACGCTGGAAGTTTTCGCTGTCAACACTTTTTGAAAATTTATTTTCTGAAGCGTTTCTTCTAAACTCCCGTCTTTACTGGCCTATAAAGGTAGTAGAGACTTACTCCAAGAGGCTTGCTGTTTTGCTTTTCCCCCGAAGCGGATGCGCATTTTAGGGAAATGAGCGCTCACGTCAACAAGTATTTTAAAAAAATCCTTATTTTTCGATCGTTTGCATAAACAATGTGCAATACGTTCATAAAAACCACTAATTCACCGCGCTTTTCACGATCTATAAGGTTAGTTAATTGGTAAGTCACGCTGTGTACTATAAATTAGTAAGACGATATTTGAACGTGTACGTGGATTATTGAGGGGTTTGCATGAAGGTTTCAGAATTCAAAACCGCAGGAAAACTCGTAACGGGTCTTGGCGCTATAAAAGCTCTCCCCGATGAAATGTCGAGATTATCTATAAAGGAATGTGCCATCGTTACTGACAAAGGCGTTTCTTCATCTGGTCTTCTTGATCAACTACTCACACTATTACCCTCTTCACCCTTACTTATTATTGATGACATTCCACCAGAGCCTGAAGTGAATATCATAGAAGATAAGTTAGCGATACTTCGTGAGAAGCAAGTAGACGGAATTATTGCTCTTGGTGGAGGTAGCGCTATTGATAGTGCAAAAGTACTTGCAGCTGCATACGATCATACTGGCCCCCTCAGTGAACTCTTCGGTGAAAATACGCTTTCAAAACGGCGTTTGCCTCTTATTGTTATCCCCACTACTGCCGGTACAGGTTCAGAAGTTACCAATATTGCTATCTTGTCAGATCCGATAGCACAGATGAAAAAAGGAATTGTTAGCCACTGCTTGCTACCCGATGTTGCGATCGTTGCACCTGAAATGACAAAAACATGCCCCCAGTCCATTACAGCAGCGAGCGGTATAGACGCATTCGTTCACGCGCTTGAAGCTTATATAAGTGTAAATGCTAGTCCGATAACCGACGCTCTGGCAGAGAATGCACTCAAGCTTATCTTCAATTCATTACTTCACGCTTATAACAATGGTGAGAACTTATCTGCACGTGAAGATATGGCCACCGGCAGTTTAATGGCGGGTCTTGCGTTTGGAAACGCAGGCGTAGGGGCAGTACATGCATTGGCTTATCCACTGGGGGGACGGTTTCATCTGTCACATGGCATGAGTAACGCGGTAATGTTACCTCATGTGTTGAAAGTAAATGCGCCGTTCTGCCAAGACAAACTTTATTGTGTGGCTAAGCTTTTAAAGGTATGTGAGCGCCACCACTCAAAAGAGGAAGCAATTAAACTATTATTAGTTGCTATAGAAAAACTGTGTCGCGATGTAGATATTCCCGCTTCGCTCACCCACTTCAATATTCCGCCTTCTTGTGTAGGTGAATTAGCAGAAGAGGCGAGTAAAGTAACTCGCCTTCTTCGCAATAATCCCAAGCAATTGAGTATTGAAGAGATTGAAGATATCTATCGGCTAGCTTTTTAAAGTGGTCTTACCCACATATTCTTAAAACTTACTAAGTTGCCGTGATCTTGTAATTGAAGCGGTGCGCATCCGTGAGCTTTGTACTTAGGCGCACCGATCCATTCTGTTGTACCTTGAATTTCAGTATGGTTCTGAACCACTACGCCGTTATGTATTACCGTAACATAGCCTTTCGTTGCTAGTTCTTCACCGTTAAAGGTTGGTGCTTTATATATGATGTCGTAAGTTTGCCATTCGCCAGGCGCCTTCATAGCGTTAACTAAAGGAATGGTTTGTTTATAAACACTTGCCGCTTGACCATTGGGATAGGTCTTATTCTGATATGAATCCAAGACTTGAATTTCATATCGCTGCTGCAGGAAGATACCGCTGTTATTGCGCTGCTGTCCTTCCATTCCCGCTTCTGGCTGCGGCGCTTTCCACTCTACGTGCAACTGTACATCACAAAACTCTGCTTTCGTTTTGATATCGCCTGTTCCCGGCTTCACAGTTAGTACACCGTTTTCTAGCGTCCACTTAGCCTCACCTTCCTTTACTGAAGTCCAGTTAGACAGGTCATCACCAATTAAAGAAATGGCATCAGAGGGCACGCCCGCCTTATCAAAAGAAACCACTTCAGGAACAGGCTCCCATACTTCCGTTTTAGCAGCCTGCTGTTCGCGGGTTAAACGCGATTCGCTTTTTTCAGTTTGTGCATCTGCTGTAGCACATGCACAAAGTGGCATGAGTAAAGCCACTGTTGAAGCGACGAATGTTTTATTCATAGTGTCAGTACCTTGTTTTATCCGTTATATAACTGTGTTGTGTTTGGCAGCTCGATAGCGCAGGCTCAGGTGGCCCACGCTTTGTCGCCCTTCTTGTAAGGGAATGCACCGTCGTAGCGTCCAGGAATAGCCACATAACGAAGCACTTTAGTCGCGCCAACTTGAGACGTGAAAAAGCAATAAAGTGTTAGCTGTTTTAATAGCGTAAAGTAGTGAGGGGTTGGCTCATCGGTACCTGGCTCCCACTGACTTGGCTTTCCTGTTTCAACGCCTTGATAAACACCGTTAGCAAGGTTCGCCGCTTTCGCTTCTACATCCAGGTCGTTAAATAAAGCCTCTCGTTCTTGCTTGGTAAGCTGAACAAATTGTTTGTTGAAACGACTTTGACTTAACGAAGATATTTTCTTAATGCCATCAAGAAAGGTCTTCTGAAGCAAAGGTGTGTAGCAATCGGTTACCAGCACAGCCATTGTGGCACCAACGTTAGCCGCTTTTGCTCCAGGCGTGTCAGTTTGAGGAATGATCACTTCACCCATTTCATTCAGCAAGGCCACATCTTTTTCATTAAACAATGTGTCGCTAAGCGGTACAGCGGGCACATCTGTGTAGGCAAGTACATTACCTGCGAACAATGCTGTGCCTGTAGCAGTAGCGATGAGTTTAAGTAGTTCTCGGCGTTCCATTATAGATTTCCTCGCTTTAACTCTTCTACGGCAAAGTCTGCGGCTCTTGCCGTTAATGCCATGTAGGTCAGTGAAGGGTTAACACAGCTGGCCGATGTCATTGCCGCACCATCGGTCACAAATACGTTCGGTGCATCCCACACTTGGTTATGCGCATTAAGCACAGAGCTTTTTGGGTCTCTTCCCATACGCGCCGTGCCCATTTCATGAATGCCCATGCCAGGTGCGTAGTCAGCATCCCAGCCTTGAACATTTTTAAGACCTGCTGCTTCAAACATCTCAATCGCGTCTTGCTGCATGTCCTTGCGCATCTTAAGCTCGTTTTCTTTAATCTCGACATCCATTGCGAGTACTGGTAAGCCCCATTTGTCGGTGACTTTTTTGTTCAAGTACACTTTGTTCTCGTGATACGGAAGAATTTCACCGAACGCTGTCATGCCTATTGTCCATGGACCAGGCTCGGTTATCGCATCTTTAAGTCCAGCACCTATACCAAGCTCAGCTATGTCTTTGCGCCAACCTGAACGGCTTGCGCCGCCTTGATAACCAAATCCACGCAGGTAGTCTCGTTTATCACTTCCCCAGTTTCTAAACCTTGGCACATAGAAGCCACTCGGTCTGCGACCGTAGGTATATTTGTCGTCAAAACCTTCAACTTCAGCTGAAGCACCGACTCTAAAGTGGTGATCCATAACGTTGTGACCCAACTCGCCGCTGCTGCTTCCTAAACCACCGTCCCATACGTCTGTGGCAGAGTTCATCAGTACCCACGCCGAGTTAAGTGCTGACGCATTTACAAAGATGATCTTGCTTTTAAATATATAGGTCTCGTTGGTTTCTGCATCGATAATTTCAACGCCAGTCGCGCGCTTCTTGTCTTTGTCGAACAAGATCTCTTTTACTATCGAGAAAGGTCGAAGGGTTAAGTTACCTGTTTTAACCGCAGCTGGAAGCGTAGATGCTTGTGTACTGAAATAGCCACCGAAAGGACAACCCAACCAGCACTTATTGCGGTATTGGCAATGAACACGCCCTTCTTCGGGCTTGCTTTGTGTCATGTTTGAAGTGCGGCCATGCACCATGTGCCGCGCGCCTTCATAGGCCTTTTTCACCCGCGCCGCGACACTTTCCTCTACAATATTCATTGGCATTGGTGGCTGGTATACACCATCAGGCAATACATCTAAGCCATCGCGATTACCACTGATACCCGCGAATTTTTCTACGTAGTCATACCATGGCGCCAAATCGTCGTAGCGAATAGGCCAGTCGACAGCAATGCCTTCTTTAGCATTGGCTTCGAAATCTTCTTTGTTCAAACGGTAGCTTTGGCGTCCCCACAACAGTGAGCGTCCACCTACGTGGTAACCTCTGTACCAGTCGAAGCGCTTGTCTTCGGTATAAGGATTTTCTTTTTCATTTGCCCACATACCGTACGTTTTTTCATTTAGCGGGTAGTCGCGCTTAAGCACGGGATAATCCACTTTCATTGCTTGAGTAGGCAAGTCTCGGTGAGGAAAATCCCAATCTTCTTTGTGCGCATTTTTATAATCTTTAATGTGCTCGATATTTTGGCCACGTTCTAACATGAGCACTTTTAGGCCCTTCTCAGTTAGCTCCTTAGCAGCCCAACCGCCACTGATACCAGATCCAATAACTATTGCATCATATTCGTTACTCGCCATAACACGTCCTTAAAACTTAATTCGTCGCTGTGCCTGTTCGCACGTTACACATCACAGATATGGATCGCTTGTTGTAGCGACGCTATTCTGTTGGCTTTGGTTTTCGGTGTGGGTATAAACTCTTGTGCTAAGTAGCCTTTAAATCCGGTCTCGACAATGGCTTTAGCAATTGCTTCGTAATTGAGTTCTTGTGAAGCATCTATTTCGTGACGCCCAGGTACGCCGGCCGTATGGTAATGGCCAAAGTACTGATAGTTATCTCGAATAGTTCGGATGATATCTCCCTCATTAATTTGCATGTGGTAGATATCGTAAAGCAGTGAGAAGTGCTTAGAACCTAGGCGTTTGCAAAGTTCTATCGCCCATGCAGAATTGTCGGCCATGTAATCAGGGTGGTCGACTTTGCTGTTAAACAGCTCCATGAAAATCACTACGTTGCGTTTTTCAGCATGAGGTAAAATGCGTTTTAACCCTTTAACCGCATTTTCCAGTCCATCTTCTCGTGACATGCCTCGGGCATTGCCGCTAAAGCAGATAAGGTTTGTATAACCTGCATCAGCGACCAAATCGATGTGCTTTATATAACGCGCTTCTAGTTCGTCGTGGAGCTCACTGTGAATGAAGCCGTCTTCAAGACTTATCTCGGCGCCGTTACACATAGAAGAGTCGATGCCGTATTGCTTTAGCACAGGCCAATCTTCAGGGCCTACCAAGTCAATGGCTCCAAATCCTAATTGCTTAACGGTCTGGCACAACTCTTCAATGCTTAAATCGCCGTAAGTCCATCGGCTTACCGAATGATTTACATTTCCTTTAAGCGGCGTATTCATGGTGTTGCTACCTTTCGTGCCGTTTGTACTCGCTACAGCAGGCATCGCAGTGGCTAAACCAGCTGCTGCTAACCCTGTTCCGGCAATGCCTGCCCCTGTCATAGCCATACTTTGAAGTAATTTTCTGCGGGTAATATTATGCATCTGCGTTCACCTTTTCCTTTCTGAACAGAATGGCGAATAGCACTAACACAACCGCGGCAAACCCTGCTGGGAATAACCAGACCTGCTGCCAACTATGCGCACCGGTTTCCATCGTGTAGGTGTCGGTAATTGCGCCTGCCACTGCAAAGCCCACCAGCATACCTACCCCATAAGTCGCTAAGGTAATTAGCCCCTGCGCTGCACTTTTTACGTTTTCTCCCGCCTTTGCATTGGTATAGATTTGCCCTGATACAAAGAAGAAGTCGTAACAAATACCGTGCAGTGCAATACCAACAATAAGCATGAACAAGCCTTCGTCAGCGTTCCCGAATGCGAACAGTGCATAACGAACAACCCACGCCGCCATACCTATCACCAACGTGGCTTTAATACCGAAACGGTTCAAAAATACTGGCAGAGCCAACATGAACAACACTTCGGAAACTTGACCTAGTGTCATTTTGCCCGTTGCATTTTCAACACCTATTTCAGTAAGGAAAGGGTTTGCATTCTGATAGTAAAACGCCAGCGGAATACAAATAAGTACAGATGAAAGAAAGAATACAAAGAAGTTTTTGTCTTTTAACAGTGCCAACGCGTCCAAGCCAAGAATGTCGCGAATAGTTACCGCTTTACCGCTAGATTGAGGTGGCGTGTTTGGCAGTGTAAAACTGAATACGCCCAACATTAGCGAGGCAACGCTGCACAATAAGAACGTGTTTTTGAGCATACCATCGGCAATAGACTGTGCAGAATCCCATGAGAAGACATAGCTAATCATAAGGCCTGCCACAATCCAGCCGATAGTGCCCCACACACGAACTTTTCCGAACTCTTTTGACGGGTCGACCATTTGTCCGAATGACACTGAGTTAACCAATGCAAGCGTAGGCATGTATGCAATCATGTATGCCAACACATAAGGGTAAAAGCTGGCAAAATCATTCGCTTGGTACATACAGTACATAAGCACGGCGCCGACAATATGTAGTAAGCCGAGGATCTTTTCTGCATTAAAGAACCGGTCAGCAATAAGGCCCACAATAAAGGGGGCAATGATGGCGCCCCAACTTTGGGTTGAGAAGGCCATGCCAATTTGCCCACCATTGGCAGACAAGGTATTCGATAAATACGTGCCTAATGTTACAAACCAGCCTCCCCAAATGAAGAACTGAAGGAACATCATCAAACTAAGGCGTAGGGTTATCATAGTTATTGTTATCCTATTGATGGCGCTTAGCGCTCAAGGCCTAAAATACGATTATTCTTCGCTTCGCTAACGTCTCCACCAGCAAAGTCGTCAAACGCATATTTGCTTGGCTCGATAATGTGTGAAGCGATAAACGGTGCGCCTTCTGCCGCGCCTTGCGCACTATCTTTTAAGCAGCATTCCCACTCTAGTACTGCCCAACCTGTGAAGCCATACTGGGTGAGCTTGCTGAAAATACCTTTGAAGTCGACTTGGCCGTCGCCAAGGGAACGAAAACGTCCCGCGCGGTCTTGCCAGTCTTGATAGCCGCCGTACACACCGTTTCTACCGTTCGGATTGAACTCGGCATCTTTGACGTGAAACATTTTGATCCGGCTGTGGTAGCGGTCAATAAAGTCAAGGTAGTCAAGCTGCTGTAAAACAAAGTGACTTGGATCGAAAAGAATATTTGCTCGTGGGTGGTTATCTACAGCTTTTAAAAACTGTTCGAACGAAGCGCCATCGTGCAGGTCTTCCCCAGGGTGAATTTCGTAGCATACGTCAACACCCGCATCGTCGAATGCATCGAGAATGGGTTTCCAACGCTTGGCTAATTCAGCAAAGCCTTGCTCAACCAAGCCAGCAGGACGCTGAGGCCACGGGTAAACCAAGTGCCACATTAATGCACCAGAAAAGGTAGCGTGAGCTTTCAATCCCAAGCGCTTACTGGCAATAGCCGCACATTTGAGCTGATTAACTGCCCATTCGGTTCGCTCTTGTGGCTTGCCGTGTAAGTGTGCCGGCGCAAAGTTATCAAATAACTCGTCGTAAGCGGGGTGAACCGCCACTAGTTGACCTTGTAAGTGCGTCGAAAGCTCAGTGATTTCTACGCCTGCGTCTTTACAAATTTTAGCGATGTTGTCGCAGTACTCTTGGCTCTCGGCTGCTTTTTCTAAATCAAACAGACTAGGGTCAGTAGGTACCTGTATTCCCTTGTAACCAAGCGACGCTGCCCACTTCGCCATATTTTCGAGCGTATCGAACGGCGCTTCTTTTCCCATGAACTGAGCAAGGAAGATAGCCGGCCCTTTTATAGGTTGTTGATTAGTAGCCATAAGCGCTCACCTTTTTCATTGTATGTTTTAATTGCATTACTGCGTTCCTTCCTGACTGACCGACTCCCATTTAGTGTCGCTGTCAGTACTGGCAAGCATGGCATCTATAAATACCATTCCGCGTATGCCTGAATTTATTCCTGGAACGCCGTCAGCTTTGCCTTTTTGATTCGCGCGTACCGCTTTTGCAAAATCGGTATACAAGTTTGCCATTGCTTCTAAGTAGCCCTCTGGGTGGCCAGCTGGAACACGACAACGTGCAGATGCAGCATCACATAACCCAACTTGACCTTGGCCGGCTCTAAACACTTGATAAGGGGCATCAACAGGGCGATAGATAACGGAGTTTGGCTCCATTTGACGCCACTCTAAACCGCCCTTGTCACCGTAGACGCGGATCTTCAACGCGTTTTCTTCACCAGCACATACCTGCGAAGCAATCAACACGCCCGACGCACCCTTCTTAGTTTTAATAAGCGCGGCGCCGTCGTCATCTAAACGACGCCCTTCAACATGGGTGTTTAACTCGCCACATAACGAGGTAACACTGTCGTTTAATACAAACTCAACAAGTCCAAACGCATGAGTGCCGATGTCGCCCATTGCGCCCGTTGCGCCAGAAATTGCTGGATCGGTACGCCACTGCGCTTGCTTATTGTGCGTTTCTTCTTCGCCAGACAACCAGCCTTGCGGATACTCAACATACACTTTTCGAATTTTGCCCAGCTTACCGCTTTCAACGAGATGACGTGCTTGCCAAACCATAGGATAACCAAGGTAGGTATGAGCCAAGCCGTAAAGCGATTCACTGGCGTGAATAACATCTTGAAGCTCTTTTACTTCTGCAAAGCTAACGCCTGCTGGTTTTTCACAGAAGACATGAAAGCCCGCCTTTATTGCGGCAAGTGAAATAGGTACGTGAAGATGATTAGGCGTTACGATAACCACAACCTGCATGCGCTGCTGCTCAGGTAATTTGGCTTCTTCTTCTAACATTGACTGCCAGCTATCGTATGTACGCGATGTTGATAAGTTCAATGCAGAAGCAGTACGCGTATTATTTTCTTCGTTGCGGCTAAATGCGCCACACACCAACTGGTAGTTCCCATCTAACCCTGCGGCATGACGATGCACGGCACCGATAAACGCGCCTTCCCCGCCTCCGATCATTCCCATTCGAATTGGTTGCATTGAAATTCCTCTGTGTGCAAACGCACTATTGGTGTTACTAATGCCACAAAATGTAACCCGTTACATTTTAATGGTCAATACAAAAAACAGCATTTTATTAATCTAAAGTTTACAAATGGCGAGGTAATACCGGGGCTTTACTACCTTTAACCGCCTATTCCTGCACCAAATTTGAACATAACACTAGCTCAAATTTACATAAATCCTACAAATAACCTTTGACGTTTTAATGAAAGTGCGTATTCTTTTGCTTAAAATGAAAACGGTTACATATTAATTTCACGTAAATTTTGAATTCGCTACCATCGTATAGACCACACCTCTACTGGGTTAGGTTTACAATGCGCGAGTGAATTAACAAACAACAATAACGTAAATGGCAAATATTAGAGATGTAGCAGATAGTGCCGGCGTATCGGTCGCTACCGTATCAAGAACATTGCAACAACCTGAGCGTGTTTCTCCTAAAACGCGCAATAAGGTGATGGCCGCTGTTCAGGCAGTTGGATATAAACCTAACTTAATGGCAGTTAAGTTTCGTTCGGGAAAAACGCACAATTTAGTGGTACTGGTGCCTACGGTAGCAAACGTATTTTTTGCCCGTGTTATTAGCGGTATGCAGGAAGCGGCAGCCGAACTGGGCTATTCCATTTTACTTGCCAATACGCTTGGTAATAGTGAAATAGAAAGCCATTACGCCAAGATGGTAAGTACTTCTCAGGCTGATGGGCTTATACAGTTACGTGCGCACAACCCATTTGATGCCACGATGATCAACGACAATGGCCTACTTCCCATGGTGAATGCCTGTGAGGTGATTGACGATGGCCAATATCCTGTTGTGTCGTTAGACAACCGTGCTGCAGCCAAAGCAATGACCGAGCACTTAATTTCATTAGGCCATACCCGTATAGCCATGATCAAAGGACCTAATTCAAGCCCGCTTACCCAAGAACGCTTGGTTGGATATAAAGACGCATTAGCGCAAGCCAATATTGCCTTTGATGAGAGCTTGTTGTTCCCGGGGGATTTTACATTACAGGCCGGATACAACGCAGGGGAAACCATTAGTCACCTTGAAAGTAGACCCACCGCCGTATTTTGTGAGAACGACGAAACGGCTATTGGTGCCATGCAAGCCTTCAAGCAAGCCAACCTACATGTTCCTAATGACATATCGGTGGCAGGTTTCGATGACATTGCGTTTTCAGCATTTGTCGACCCACCGCTAACCACTATTGCCCAACCTGCAGAAGAATTTGGTAGAACGGCGGTTACGCTACTGGTGGACCTTCTTAACGGAAAAATTCGCAAGGCCCCCAAAGTTATTATGCCGTTTGAACTTATTGTGCGAGAGAGCACGGGCAAAGCTTTGGGTTAATTGATGATAGCGATGCGTCATCACCTATGTACCACTACAGAAAAGGAGCAAGCAGTGAATTTAAGTAAAACAAACTTAAGTAAGACAGCAATTTTAGACGCGGCCAGTAATATTGGCTCTGGCGTTTCAAGACGACAGTTCATTAAATATTCATCTGGTTTACTGGCGGCTATGAGCGCTCCTGCTGTTTTGGCGCACGGGCATGGTAGTGATAAAGGAGCTATGATGAAGGGCATGCACAAAAGTGCTGTTGGTCTGCAGCTTTACACGCTTAGAGATATTATGAAAGTAAGTGTGCCGGCTACGCTTAAACTGGTCGCTGATGTTGGTTATTCGGAAATGGAATTTGCAGGCTACTTTGACCACAGCGCAAAGGAAATTAAGCAACTGCTTGATGACAATGGCCTTACTGCGCCTTCGGCTCATATTCAGTTAGACGCGTTCGATACCAACCTGTCACAAATTTTAGATGACGCACAAACCGTTGGTCACAAGTACTTGGTAGTTCCTTGGCTTAGCGAAGCCCAACGTGGTACGGGCATTGCGCCATACCAAGCCCTTGCCGATAAGCTAAATACCATTGGTGAAGCCTGTAAGAAGGAAGGTATTACTCTTGCCTACCACAACCACGATTTTGAATTTGAAGTGCGCGACGGTAAGACACCATTAGACGTGCTTATAACTCAGACCGACCCAGACCTTGTTGCCATGGAACTGGATTTATACTGGACGGTAAAAGCAGGTAAAAACCCCGTTGATTACTTTAAGCAGTACCCAGGCCGCTTTAAACTTTGGCATGTAAAAGATTTGGCTGAAGACGGCAGTTTTGCTGATGTGGGCACAGGCACAATTAACTTTGAAGAGATATTCGCGCACGGCAAGTTAGCCGGTATTGAACATAAATTTGTAGAGCGCGATCAAACCACCGACCGCATTGCCACTATTGAGCAAGGCTTTAAAGCAGTAAGCGCACTTAATAAAGGCGTTAGCTAACGCTTTTGACCTTACCGTGGTTATAATGGGCACACAGTAAAAACGTCATAATAGTAGTAATTTTATGAGTGAACTTTTCAGTGCCCTTTCTCGCGCCCTAAGCCCCTATTACACCGAAATGAGCATTATGCTTATGGCCACTATTTTAGTGGTGTACGGCGACCTGATTAACGGCCATGTAAAACGCATACTGGCACCTTACCATTTCACCATTCGCGTTAGTTTGTTTGTAGTGCTGTGTGCCTTTGGCTATGGCGCTCTAACCTTGTACGGCGCACCTTTTTTAAAACACACCCTAGCCTACTTGCCCTGGCAGTACCAAGGAGCAGGCTATGTGGCATCATTTCTATTGATTGGCTTTTTGGCGGAGAGACGTAGGTATATTTAGTTCTTTTAGATACTACCTTTACGCTACTGTTTTATTGTATTGCTCCACAAACTTTTTGGGTGGTAAGCTCATAACCTTTTTAAAGGACGTCGAAAAATAAGCTGCGGTGCCGAAGCCAACGTCTAGGCAGGTATCTAGAATGCTATTTCCCTCTAACAGTAACGGAATAGACTTTTCGATTCTGAAGCGTGAAAGAAACTCGCTGAAGTTGTATTCAAACAACTCTGACATTCTTCGGTTCAAACTTCTAGGACTTATCAATAACTGCGAGGCAGCTTGGTCTCTATTGAATGATTCATTGTGGTAGTTCTTTTCCAATACTGCGATAAAGTTCAAAAAGAACGCCATATCCTTTTCGTTATCAAACTCGGGGATTTTCAAGCATCCAAATTTAAATGCAGGCTCTTCGCTTTCCTCTTCCTCGCGCTCTTTTGCCTCTCTGACCGACAATAAATGCTCAACCCTAAGAGTAATTTCCTCTTTTGATGCAGGTTTTGCCAAAAAGTAGTCCACTTTTTCTTCTAGCGCTGATTTTTCTAATTCAGTTCCGGTTTCCGCAGTTAACATCAATATGGGAATACTGGCATAGCTTACATTACCGCGAATTTCTCTTATTAAACTCAGCCCGTCCATTTCGTGCATCATTTGATCTGTGATAACTAGATCGACAAGGTAATGCTGCATAACGTCTAACGCCTGCACACCATTTCGCGCAACTAAACAGCGATATTTGCTAGAAAACAAATCAAATAGATAAGAGCGGAACTCTCTGCTGTCATCAACTATTAATAGTGATTTCTTGTTCGATTTGGCATTTGCGGGTGACAATTTTTCAGCATGCGAATTTACATACTCAATGTCATCAATGGGTAACGTTACGGTAACTTTAGTTCCAATGCCTTTTTGACTCTCTAACGCAATGTCGCCCTGGTTCAGTTCAACTAAGGTTTTCACCATTGCTAAGCCAACACCATGACCTTCATGCTCACTGCTCCCTTTAGTGAATCGCTCGAATACTTTTTTGTGAAAGTGCTCATCAATTCCTTCTCCGTCATCACTAACGATAACTTTAAGCACTTTACTATCTTGTATAGCGGCTACTTTTATTGTGCCAAGTTCTGGTGTGAACTTAATTGCATTTTGAATTAGATTTGCCAGGATTTTCTCTAAGCTGTCGTTAATGAGCGAAATTTCTTTTTTCCCTTTAATACGTAACTCTAAATTCTGCCGCTTCTGCTTGGCTAATGGCTCTAGCGATAGGACGATAAACTTTATGTTATCTGACGAGTAGGATCTGTAGTAGTCGGCTGCCGCCAAGGCTTTAGGGACATCTTGACTCATTTGATTAATCAACTGTTCGACCCTTTTCATATTGTCCTGAACACATATCAGTTCTTTGCTCGCTGCATGAGCTGTTTTGGATATGCCTTCTAACGATCCATTGATGAGCTGAATTGGGGTGCGAAGTTCGTGGGTGATTTCGTTAATGAAACGCTCTTTGCTGCGAAGCATCTTTTCAAATTTAGAGTGCCCATCGGTTATTTCATAGCGGGTAAGATGGTTGTAGAGTTTAGTAGTTTTGAATTTGTTATATAGCCTGCCTAAAACCCCTATTCTCCACAAACTCAAAACCCCAGCCAATATAAATAAATATATAGTAAAGCCGATATAAGAAGCCCAAATAGGTGGATCTATATCAAAACTAATTGTCAGTTCATTTGTAGTACTTTTATCTGCTGGAACACGGACTCTAAGAGTATGCACACCAACGTTCATATCACTTAATGTTAAATTCATTACAGGTTTATTGTGAGAAACCCAAGCGTCATCATCTAATTTAAATTCAATACTGCTGCTTTCATTGTAGAAATCACTGACGATAAAGTTGAATGTTACTTCCTTAAAGCTACTTTTAAACTTGAAGTCAAAGTCCTCAGGAAAATATGTGATATGTCGTCCTTCTCCATCTCCCCATTGAACATAACTAAGAATAGTAGACATCTCCCCAATTGAATTTGCATTGAGACTCTCAATTAACTTTTCTTCATCCAACAGGTAACTATATTTATCCCCCTTAACTAGCACTTTTTCACCAAGCGCTTCAAGGCTCTTATACTCAAAGTCTGTATCGAAGAGTCCATAACGAATACCCACTTTAGAAGCTGAGTTGCTTATATTGGGCTTAACAAACAGGCCCATGTTAGACGCTACCCAGAGATTTTTCCCTTCGGTAACCATGGCACCTCTAATGAACCTTAGTTTCTCTAGGCCCAATATCGTGGAAGAGCTAACTTTTCCATTTTTCTTGTTGATTTCTTTTAGTCCAGCACCTGATGTACATACCAAATAGTTTTCTTGGAACTCTATTAAACATTGAAGCCCGAACCAGCCACCTTCTTTAGAGGTAACAGTACGCCAGTTGAATTTGGACAATTGAAAATGAACGTCATCAAATTCATCAATCGCAACGATTTCTCCACCACTCAACAAAGAGCTGAAGACCACTTTTTTAGGGGCTTTAATTGTGTCACGTATGGTGTTGTTAGCGATATAGTAGTAATTGGCATCGAGTCCATCATCAAAGTAGAAATAAAAGGCATTTTTGCCGGCTTCTATATAATGGGAAAACTCGCTATTGCAGAGAACAGAAGGGTCTATTTCATTGAGACGTATAAAAGTTCTTTCCTGCCAAGAGGTACAAAACTCTGCCTTGTCTTTATCCAAATGAGTATTGACTAACTCCCCACTCTTCTCGTTTAACTGAAAGAGACCTTTTTCAGTTCGAACTATAGTTCCGTTTTCATTTATTGATGTCTTTTGAATGTTTTCCCTTACAACGCTCCCATTAAATGACACTAGGTTTGTCACTAGCTTTGTTTTAGGTAATGAAACTAAGCCTAATTGTGAGGAGGCGATAAGGATGGAATTGTAGGGGTCTATAGCTATTTTGGTTACTGACCTTATCGCTTCAGACGTCAATATAGGATTCATGAAAGGGGGAGCCGATAGTTTTTCATCTTCTAGCAGTAAAAGGCGACCGTCGGAAACCCAGATCACCCCATCTTCACCTTTGACCACATCTTGGATGTAGGTGCCACTAATTCCCTCGGTTGGAACGAAGCGCTCGTTACTTCCTAATATGTACACCCCTTGTGGACCGCCGATATATAATTCATCATCAATTACTTTAATAAACGTTGCATTTGATAGTAATGGTAGCTTGCTACTCAATTTAAATTCTTGCAGATTATCTAATGCCCCTTCAATTGAAAGATAGCCCTTATTAGATGCTACATACGCATTGTGATTGTTTGCAAAAAGCGAGTAAGTGCCGTTTAACTTGAAAGATTCTAATTTGGAATTTAGGCTTGTCGATTGCCCTGTAGTTCTATCTACTGCAATGACATCGTCAATGACTGAGAAATATAAATGACTAGATGTCATTGCCATAGTCCAAATAGAACTCGACCATTCACGATCACTAAATACTTGCTGCGAGTTTTTATTTTCTAGATTAACTTTAAAAACACCAACTCCATATTCAACAACCCATAGGTCCGTTCCATTCAGTTGAATATCAGAGATAACCCCTGTGGCGTGATTAGAAGTGTTGAAGTCTAATTTCTCAGACTCGTGTCCAATAACTTCAAACACCCCGTTTTCTGCCGCTACATAAACTACTTTGTTTGAAACCTCTAAGTCTCGAATTACACCTGATGGAATTCCATCAAATGATGTCCTCCCCTCTAAGTTAATACCGATAGCATGGCTCAATTTTGGAATAACTAAGAAAAAAATAAGAAATATTGGGACACAAGTATGGATTTTCTGTCGATAAGGACAAACTGTCTCAGTAAACATGTCTTGCATCCCTGTTTAATTATTACTTTATGTGTGCTCATTCGAGCTTGAGAATCAAAAAACAAAAAGGAAAAGACATGAATATCGAACAAAAAACAAACATGCAAGAGCTTGCCGAGGCAGAGTATACTAAAGTATATGCTGGAACTAATGCACCAACGTTGGAAATAGACTTTTACGTTATATTACCAATTGGGCCTATCAAGCCAAAGAAACCGGATGTAAATAGTTAATACCTAAACCAAAAACCACTTCATCCCAGCATTCTCGGCGGCTTGCTGGTCATAAATAAAGTCGCCTACATACAGGCAGTCTTCCGGTTGAAGCTGCCATGTGTTCGCCACCATCAGTAATGCGGTTGGGTTGGGCTTGGCTGGGGCATCTTCGCGGGTTAGCACGTAATCGATGGGAATGCCGTTATTGGCTACCTTAATTGCGGTGGCTTGTCGGCAGTTGCGGGTAGCTATTGCCATGGGGAGCTTGTGTGCCTGCACCTTTTCCACCATGGCTTTGCCAATGGGTAACCACTTAGCATTTTGCGCATCGTCTAGTTCGTGCTGCAATATAGCTCGGTGTGCACTCGCTTGGGCTTCGGCGCAGCTAAGGGCATCTACAAAGGTAAGTATATCTTCGTTTTGTGGGCAGCCTACGTCGGCGCGCATTTGCGTGAAGTTAAGGCTAGACTCTACCAAGGTGCCGTCTAAATCGAATATTACACCTTTAATACCGGTTAAATTCATCTGCTCTACGCTCACGCTTTTCTCGTCCTTTTACTTCACTGTTGTTCTTAAAGTTCGGTTAACGCCCACTTAATTGAGTACAGCGCTTAACTTACTCACTAATCTTATCGCCAACATAATGCCACGAAAGCCTTTAGCCTTCAGTTACGTTTACTTAAGGCTTCAATATATTTAGGTAAAAACTACTGATGTGATTTAAGTTTACCCCGCCCACACCTTGCATTAGCATAGCCGCTCATTTTGGCAAGCTACTTATTTGCCCCAGCGTTTTTGGGCAAAGTTATAACAGGTAATGTATGGGTGTTTTTGCTGCGCTAGGTACAGCGCTTTGTTGGGCAATTGCTGCGCGTTTATTCCGTGGAACGGGTAACGCATTTTCGCCGCTTACCATGAACTTTTGGAAGGGACTTATTTCTATTGCCATTTTGGCAGTGGTTTTAGTAGTGGTTCAGCCAACAGGGCTTAGTACTCATGCTATTTTGTGGCTATTGCTTAGCGGGCTTATTGGTATAGGCATTGGCGACACCTGCTTTTTTAAAGCCTTACAAAGCATTGGCGATAGCCAAGCGGTGTTGGTCGCCGAAACCCTTGCGCCTTTATTCACTGCCCTTTTTGCTATGGCTTTTATTGGCGAATGGATTACCTGGCAGCAGTGGGTTGGCGTTGCAGTAGTACTGTTTTCGGTAGATATGGTTATAAAGGTACGCAAACGCAGCACTACACACGTGTTTGCAACCAGTGGCTATTTGTATGGTGTGGGCGCGGCGTTATGTCAGGCGGTTGGTGCCGTAGTTAGCCGCGACATTTTAAGTGCCGGTGAAATTGACGCTGCCAGCGCTGCGTTCTTACGATTAGTTGGCGGTATGATCTTTGTGGTGCCATTTATAGCCATAACCAAAACGCGCTACATGCCCGTTATTAACTACCAAAGCAACAGTGGAAAACGTGTATGGCCTGCTTTTGTGTTAGCCACGTTACTTGGCACTACTGCCGCTATTTACCTACAAATGTTTGCATTCGCTTATGCGAAAGCGGCCGTGGTTCAAACCCTTATTGCTACAAGCGCATTAATGTCGCTAGGGGTTGCATGGGTACTTGGTGAACGGGCGACTAAAGCAACTATTGTATGGTCTGCCGTTGCCTTGGTTGGAGTAGCTATATTGGTTAGTTTTGGTTCGCCTACCCATTAGCAATGTAGGGTAAATACCTAACACATGCTTATATAGCCCAACGTTTTAGAGAATAGTAGACGCATTAAGATACAAAAAATACGTAACTTTTAGGTGCCCCGTGTAGTAGTTCTGGGCTCAAATCGATATTATGAAGAAAAAACAAAAACGTTATTTCTCATGTTTCAAAGGTTATCTTTAACAGTATTCTCTTTTTTGAGCGTTGCGCTAACTTCTTTTGGCGCGTTGGCAAACGACAACATTGATGCCGTTATCGAAAAGGTACGCACGCCTTCGTATGATTGCCCTAATCAGTCTCTACTTCCAGAACTTGAAGACACACTTGCTCTTGAGTCGCTTACATCACAACAACGTTTTGCCTTAACCGTAGCCAAAGGGCAGTTTTTAATTTGCCGTGGTAAGTACGAAGAAGCTGAAACTATGCTGCTTAAAGCCATTATGCAAAGCAATATTGATGAAAGCTCTTATGCGTTTGCATCGGCTATTTATCAAATTGGCTTTTCTTATGACGCCAGAGAAAACCCTGCACGCTGTAAGTACTACCAACAAGCCCAAGAACTATCATCGCCCGAGCGCCACAGCGATATTTTTACCAGCTCTTCTTTAGGCCTAATTAACTACTGTTCAGAAACCACTTCACCTGAAATAAGATTAGGTAAGATGTTTGGTGTGCTTAAGCGTTATTCAAACGACGGCAGCCCCGGTGAGTTAGCGCATATTCACAACGCAATTGGTTTACTATATGGCGATTTAGAGCAACATGCCTTAGCAGCAGAGCAATATCTAAAAGCACATGAAATGGGCTTGCTTGTATATGAAGGCAGTAATAAGGTAAGTATTCTTATCAGCGCCATTGTGTCATTGCTAAGCAGCGGTCAAACTGAGCGCGCCTACCAAAGCATTCTAGAACTAGGTGTACTCAATAGCGAAATAGACACACCGCTAACCAACTTCTTGTATCAGTATGCACTGTCTATTTACTATAGAAAAACAGAAAACTACAACCGACTTACCTACACCCTTCCCGATTTAGAAAAAGCGTCTTCGAACATCTCGAGTTCGTTAGGCGAGCTTCTTGTTAACTGGCACAAAGCTGAGATTTGCTTACATGACAACGATCTCACCTGTATTAAGCAGTATATATCAGGTATTGAAGCGTTAAATGATGACGCGATACCGCCGGTCTTTCGTTCAAATTTGGATTACCTTAGCTTCAATGTGTCCATGTATATCGCACTGCAGGACTTAGCTAAGGCGAAAGAGGCGCACGAGATCTATTCTAAAGAAGTGACTAAGCGCCGTGAAGTTACTCAAGACTCGGCCTTAATTATTGGTGCTGCTAACTTGTATACCCGCATTTATGATTTGGAATCTGCGATTGAACAAGCGGAACAGCAACGAAAGAACACGCTGTATACCGCTATTGTTATTTTCCTTCTGGTAAGCGGTATTACTGGCTACGTACTTCGTAGAAAACACCTTGCGCGCAAAGCCATCGATCCCGTTACTCTGCTGCTTAATGCGAATTCGGCGATAGCCCGCATTAACAAGCTTGATGCGCCGAAAAAAGGCCGGGCCATTGCCATTGCTATATTCGACATTAGCAACCTGCGTGAAATAACGCGGAAAATGGGGTCAACAAAAGGTGATTTAGTATTACGACAAATTGCACAAACGCTTCAAAATGTTACCCGCGGTAACGATATTTTAGGACGATTTGGTACCGAGCAATTTATTTTGTGTCTGCACAATATTGAAGAACGAAGTGCACGACAGTTTTTCGACCGCGTACAGAGCGCGTTAGACAATACCTTTGAAAACGATGCCACTTCCGACCATATTGTGGTTGAGTCGCAGATGAGCGTATTTATCGCTAACGAGAAAATTACGGGACTAAACGACATACTCGATGATATTGCCATGTCGATTGATATGGGTAACCGCTCAGGCAACAATTAATATCTACACAACCAAAAACGCGCGGCCCGTTGTTACGGTACCGCGCGTTTTTGTTTTAACCGAAGCGTGTTTACTGGTTCAGGTATGTCTGAAAGCGGGTATACACGCCATTAGTCCACCCGAAACCTAGCTGAACGTCGTATTCACCGCCACCTGCTTTTATTTCCGGTTCGCACACATTGTACTTTTCAAGTAGCACACCGCTTGATGCAAAGTGACGCTCAATGGTTTTACAAAAGCGCAGCATGATGGTTTGAGCCTGCATTTCAAACCCATAGTTGCGCAGCCCTTCAACGGCAAACAGTTGAAGCGGTGCCCAGCCATTTGGCGCATCCCATTGTTGCGACGTCGCGTTTGAAGTGGTTACCACGCCACCTTCTTTTAACAAGGTATTCATTACCGCAGCGCGCACTCCCTCTGCCTGTTGTTCATTTGCAATACCAACGAACAACGGCACACACATAGCCGCTGACACTACATTGGTTTGAGTTTGTGTGGGGAAGTGATAGTCAAAATAGCCCGCCTTTTCAGCATTAAACAAATAGGTGTTTATTGCGTTAATTCGCGCTGTAGATGCCGCACTGTAGCGCGCTTGCTCGGCACCTTTAGTCACGCTTGCCAGAGTCTGTTCAAGCGTTACTAAAAGCGCATTTAAATCTACGGGAATAATTTCAGTTGTACGAATACTTGCCAGTGAATTGGGATTAGCTAGCCAGCGCGAACTAAAGTCCCAACCCGATTCGCAAGCCGCGCGAACATGCTGGTAAAACTGACTTTTGTCAGCGCCTATGTGCTCTGCTGTTTCTATGTCTTCTCGATAAGACTCAGGGCGAGGCGTAGGCTCGGTGTCGAAGTAACGATTAAGTGTAGCACCACACGGCATGGTAACCGTGCGCAGTTGTGCTACGCCCTTCTGTGACGCGTTCTCGCCCGCTTCATTCATCCAAAACTGGTATTCTTTCTTTAAGCCCCAGATAACGTATTCTTTTTGCTGGTCGCTTAGTGCGTCTTTAAGCAAATTATAAAACAACGCCAAAATAGGAGGCTGACTGCGAGAGTAGTAATAGGCGCGGTTGCCATTAGGAATGCAGCCTACTTCATTTAAAATATCTACAAAGTTCACCAACATGTTAATTGCCATGTCGGTGCGCCCCGCGTCAATTAGACCTAACGCGGTAAAATATGTATCCCAGTAATAGATTTCGCGAAAGCGTCCACCCGGCACTATGTATGGGCGGGTAAGCGCTATTAAGCTGTCTTTCTGCTCAGTGTCGGGGGTACGCGTTAGCACCTGCCACATATGCTCAATATAATCGGCTACATTTTCAAACTTGGTTTGCGATGTTGCGCTAATCATTTCTGGAATATCGAAATGGGTATTAACAAACGTAGCTAAGTCTACTGCTTCGCCGCTTTTCTCAGCATCTAAACACGCTTGTTCATAAGCCGCTAAAACGGTGTTGAGATCGGTTTTAACAATAGCGTCAGCGAAGGTTTTGCTGTCTGGGAATAGCTGTGCCATTTGCACATGTTTAAACAGGTCGCTGGCAAAAAACGACAAGCTGTCGCGCCAGTTGTGTGAAGAAGAACTCATAGTTACTGCGCACCTTTAGGCGATAGAGAAGAAGACGCTCGTTTAAAGAAGAATAGGGTTACCACTAATGCACCGATTGGAATAAGCGATAGATAAAATGCTTGTTGGCCCCCTACTGCGTCGAAAATAAACCCAGTCACGATAGAACCTGTGGTTCCTCCAAGAGCCGAAAATACCACAATTAGCCCTGTCATAGGTGCATGTTGATGTTGAGGTAGCGCGCTTAGCATTACCGAGTTTAATACGGGGTAAATAGGCGCCATCATCAATCCAATTAATGGAATAAGGAACGCAGCTATTGGTGCATCAGCCCAGCTGGCTATTGTGCTGTCAGCCACGTTTTCGGCAAGCGGTAAGCTTAGTAGCATTACCGTAGCCATACCCGCCAAACAGATATTTAAGAAGGGATACCAGTTCATTCGCGTAAGTACTGCGCCCGCAGTTAAGCGCCCAACGGCCAGCGCTATCGCAAAGATACTGGTTATTTGAATGCTGACTTGAGTAGGTAAGCCCAGCACCTCTTTGTTAAAAGTTGGCAGCCACGAACCTATGCCCTGCTCTATTAACACGTATAAGAAAATAGAGAAGATAAACACCAGCACTAAAGGCTTATAGGCCAATTTCAGCATGCTGAAGAACTCGCTTGCAAGGCCTTCTGATTGCGCTTTTTCCACAGGCTTTATAGGAGCCAATGCCACAACGATTAACGTAAAACCAACCAGCGCAGCTAGTAAGTAGTAAACGTTCAGCCAAGATAAAGAAGCGTCGTTATTGGGGTCGATAAACCCAGCAAACACCCAGTAGCCAGACAACACGCCCAACATAAAAATACCTTCAATGGTGTTCATTAACGATGAGTGCGCTTTAGTGGTAGACGACAGCTGCCCAATAATGGCGTACACCGACACTTTCACTAGCGCAAATGCAGTACCTATGCAGGCAAACAACACTTTAATGAACCAGAAACTTGCGATAGAAGGCGTCAGCGCACAGGCAACGGCCACTAATGCTAACCCAAGTAGCATTGAAAGCTTGTAACCAACTCTAGGAATGAAGCTGGCCACTAGGAACGAGACAACAGCAATAGAAAGATCTTTAAAGCCTTCTAATGTGCTTGCCTCTGGCTTACTAATGTCGAAGCTATTGATCGATTGCAGAATAACAGTCCCCACACTGTTAAGTAGTATGGCAAATACGTAGTAGCTAATGGCAATGGCTGCAATGACCATGAATCGGGACATGTGTAAACACTCTGTTAACTGAATTATGCAGGAGTGTAGTCGTAAGAAAATAAAAATGCAAACGTTTGCAAAGCGCTATTATTTTTTCGTTAGAGCTTAATATCGACACCCTGTTACCGTTAAATAATAGCGTTTATGCGTTAAAAAGCTGATAAAAAAGCGAAATATTAGTCGCTGTGCTGCGTAGAGCGACGGGCAATTAAGGTTGTTTCCACTACCTGGCTTTCTGTAGGTTTGTTTTCAAACTGGTTTAATAGCTGCGTAACCATCTCTATTGCGGCTTGCTGAGTATTCTGACGCACCGTTGTTAACGACGGGTGCATAAGTTCAGCTAAAGAAATATCGTCGTAACCCACAATGCCTACATCGCTTGGAATACCTACATAGCGCTCTTTTAACGCTTTTAACGCGCCTAATGCCACCATATCACTTACACAAACGATCCCGTCGAAATCTAACCCATTCGCCTTTATACGCTCGTTAATGTATTGGTATGCTGCTTTCGACGTAATATCGATGGCGCAGGTGCACTGCGTGTCTATTGGCACATTCGCATTGCGGTGGGCTTGCGAATATCCCTTGTGACGTTCCTGCATTTCCGCGTGTTCAGAGTCTCCAAGAAACAAAATGCGTTTGGCGCCGTGGCTCAGCAAATGCTGGGTTGCCGTATAGCCCCCCAGATAGTTGTCGCCGCCGATAATGGGATATGGCGCGTCTGTTTTTGCATCGCCCCACACTACAATGGGAATGCCCGACTGTGCTGCTCGGTCGATTTTGGCCGTAGATTTGCCTTGCCCAATGACAATAATACCGTCGGCGCGTTGGCTGCGAATAAAGTAGTTCGCCCAATCGTCAGATGCCATAAATGAGTTAGACAGCAGTAGCTCGTAGCCTTTGGCATTTAGCGCCTGATTTAGCTCTCCCACCAACTTGAGCAGGAATGGGTCTGTAGTGCTTTGTTCGGTGTTGTCGATTAGATTTAAAATCACCGCTATCACGTGAGTTTTCTGTGTTCTTAAGCGGCTAGCGGCCGCGTTAATACTAAAATTGTGCTCTTTAGCTAGTGCCTGAATTCTGCTTCGGGTTTCCTGCTTAATAAGCGGGTTGTCTTTCAGTGCCCGTGATGCTGTCGATGTTGATACACCAGCAATATCAGCCAGCTTCGCTAAGGTGAGTTTTGTTTCAGAAACCAATGTGACCATTCTCTAATAATTTTCGGTATACCGGGTTACCCGTGATAGCACTACAAAATATAAGCGTAAAACCGCTACCTAAACCGGATAAATCGTCGACTCTACAGCCGAATTCACAATATAGCGCGAATCGTCTTGGCGTAAAACCATGTTAACAACAATAAACAAAAAATTTGCAAACGATTGCATTTTATTCTTGCAATCGTTTGCAAACAGATCTATTTTGTTTCGCAATCGTGATGCGTATAACAATTTTTAAACCTGTTTAACGCATTCAGTTAACAACGCAATAGAACATTTTCGGGAGCACACACCATGAAAACGTTGTTTACAAAAGGAATGCTGGCGAGTGCAGTAGCGGTAGCACTAACGCAGCCTGCCATGGCACAAGAAGACGTAAAACAACAAGCGAAAGACAACGCAGAGATCATTGTTGTCAGCGGTACGCCAGGCGGCGCAGGGATTAGAAAGATTGACGCAAGCTTCGCGGTAACGAATATCGACGCTAGCGACATTGAAAAATTGGCACCTAAGTCTACGGCCGATTTGTTTAAGGCCATTCCAGGTGTTTGGGTTGAAAGCTCAGGCGGTGAGTCAGGCGCGAACGTATTTGTGCGTGGTTTTCCAGGTGGTGGCGATGCGCCGTTCTTAACGATTGCGCTTGAGAACTCTCCTATCTACCCTGCACCTACGCTATCTTTCCTTGAGAACTCTCAGCTGTTTCGCATAGACGATACCATTGAAATGGTTGAAGGCTTACGCGGTGGACCAAACCCAGTAGTAAGCAACGGTCAACCAGGCCTTACAACAAACTTCCGCCTTAAACGTGGTGGCGAGTCGACAGAAGCGTCAGCGAAGTACACTATCTCTGACTACGGCCTAAACCGTATTGACGTGGTTGCAAGCGGCGCACTAGATGACGACTTGTACTACATGGTAGGTGGCTACATTAAGAGCTCAGAAGGTATTCGTGATGCCGGCTTTAACTCTGAGCAGGGTAACCAGTTCACCGTTAACATCACTAAAGTTTTCGAAAAAGGCGAGCTTAACCTTTATACCCGTCAAACTGACGATCGCGGTACTTGGTACTTACCTACACCTTTAAACGTTGAAGGTATCGACGCAAACTATACGCAAATTGGTCCATTGAATCGCCAAGGCACCATTACGTATGGCCCTAATGATACCACTGAGTCATTCGACTTTGGTGAAGGTCGTGGATGGGACGGACACGTAAGTGGCGGTAGCATTAAGCTTGACTTAGGAAACGACTGGCAGCTAGTTGACCGCTTTAACCTTACCAAAGGTGAAGCCAATACTTTTGGTCTTGTACCGAATGGTTCTGCAACTACCGTTGCGAATGTTGCCGACAATGGCGAATCAGCCACTGGTGCAGTAACTGGCACAGTGTATGACGGTGATACGCCTATTCAGCAAATCGGCCGTTGGGTAGTACTTAAAGATATTGAAGCTTTCACTAACGACCTTGCTGTGTCGAAAAGCTGGGAAGACTTCGATACATCATTTGGTATTTACAGTGCATCAACCAAAGCCAATGACTGGTGGAGCATTGGTAACACGGCTTACCACGTGTTACAGCCAGGCGGCGAATTGCTAGACGGGATCGAATGTAACACTGACGCACAAGGCTGCGATTGGAACTACGACATTAGCTCTGTAGGTGATGCAAGCACGCTCGCACTTTATGCAACGGGTACGTGGTACGCAACCACAGACCTGAGCATCGACTTAGGGCTACGCCGTGAAAATCACGAAGTGAACTATTCAGTAGATGAAGATCTTGATGGCAAAATAACTAAAGCGCTTGAGTACGACGAAACCAAAACGTCGTGGACAGTGGGCGCAAATTACGCGCTTAATGACACCAGCGGTGTATTCGTTCGCATGAACCGAGGCTATAAAATGCCTTACTTCGACGACTTCAGAGACAACTGGGGTGCCTACACTGGCGGTAACGACTTGATTCAAGAAGTTACTCAAGGCGAGCTTGGTTATAAGTTCATGAATGACAGCATCCAGTTCTTTGCAACTGCATTCGCAAACGAAGTAAAAGGCGATACGTTTGTACGCCGTCCAGGCGCACCGGCTGAAATTCTTACTAACGAAGCTTACGGTATAGAACTTGACGGTCGCTATAGCCACGATTCAGGCTTCTCGTTGAGCGTGAACGGAACTATTCAGGAAACTGAAATTACTGCCAGCGCCAATAACGAAGGCAATGAGTCTCAGCGTCAGCCTGGTTGGCAAGTACGTGTAACACCAAGCTACGGCTTCGATATCGGCGATATGTATGCCACGGTATACGGTACATTATCAGCGGTTGATGATCGCTTTGGTAACAACGAAAACACAGTTGTACTAGAGGGATACGAGAAGATTGATGTAGGTCTAACGCTAGAGCCAACTGAATCACTTCGTCTTCAGTTCTCTGTTGATAACCTGACCGACGAACAAGGTATTACCGAGGGTGACCCGCGTAATCCAGATTCACCAAACGGCCGCTACATTATGCCTCGTAGCATGAAGCTTAGCGTTTCTTACTTGTTCTTCTAAGAACAAAAAGCGTAACACCTAAAAATAAAGCCGGCCTTAGTGCCGGCTTTTTGTTGTTCGTTTCTCTCAATATATTTCGTTCAGGGTTTATGACGCTATTGCAGCCTTTTCTTGCTTCCCTTTCTTGTTAGATTCTTCTTACATCCTGTCAGCGTTAATTCATCGACATTGGTCGTAATGTGCTTTAGCAAAACCAATTCTGTTTTACAGTGGTATAAGCAACGAACAAGCTAAAAACGAAACGTACCGTTTACTATCATCAACTATAGGAAGGTGAATCGTGACGCCAAAGGTTATTTTCTTCGATATTAATGAAACACTACTAGACATGCAGGCCATAAAAACAGGCTTAGCGTCGGTGCTAAACGGCGATGAGACACTGGTAGACTTATGGTTTGCTAACTTATTGCATCACAGTTTAGTGGATGTTGCGTCTGGACAGTTTCACGATTTCATTGATATTGGAGCCGCAGCGCTTACCATGGTAGCTCACAGTAAGGATATATCTGTTGATGAGGCTACCGCAAAAGATATCATCAAACAGCATATTACCCGATTGCCAGCGCACGACGATGTTGTTCCTACATTAAAGGCGCTTCAAAGTGCTGGTGTAACCTTGGTCGCCCTTTCAAACTCATCTAAAGCCGGACTAGACGCACAGCTTGAGTTTGCCAATATTAAGCCCTATTTTTCCCATGTATTAAGTGTGGAAAGTGTACGTACCTACAAACCACATGCTGCGGTTTATCACTGGGCCTGTCAGCAGGCTAACGTAAAGAACGAAGATGCCATGATGGTGGCGGCTCATGGTTGGGATGTAAGTGGTGCTAAGGCGACAGGTATGCAAACCGTATTCGTAGAGCGCTCGGGAAAAATGGTGTACCCGTTAGGTATTGCTCCCGATCACAGCATTGCTTCGCTTACTGCGCTTATCGAAATGATAAGTTCGTAACGTGCTCTGTGTGAGGGCACAACGACCTCGCTGTGCCTGACCGCTATAAATCTAGCGTGTTGGCAAAAATAGTTAGGCGCAAACAAAAAAGTCTTACCGAAGTAAGACTTTTTTCAAATCGAAATACAAAACAATTAAACTTTTGCTAGCTCGGGCTGGTTTGGCTTAAAACCTTGTGTGCTGCAAGAATTGCGTTTCGTTTCTAGTGCGCTTAATTGACGCTTAAGCCATGACTTCTGAATACCTGACTTAGCTGCGTCCATTTCAGTGCTTACGCGAGTGATTTCTTTTCCGACGTTCACGCATGCTTTCTTATTCGGTTCAAAGCCGCCATTAGCCAAAACAGAAGAAGAAAACATTAAAGCTGATACTGCTATAAGCGTTTGCTGTTTCATAAGAGTCCCCAACTACTCGTTATAATCCCGGGTTAGTGTCATACCGTAAGAATGAGCATATATTTGCTCTCAAATCTGTAAGGAATATAGCAGGCCTTTTATTCTAGTTAGGTACTACAAAACATACGCAGTAATAAAACTTTGCCTACCTTGTTCTTGCTAACGCACATAAGCCATTGTCTTTTATATTATTATGTCGACAATGATTTACCTTACCATTCCACTTACGTATCGATTTTTATATTTTTACGCACTAAATAGTGAGCCTATCCATAGTATCGGCTACAGCAACAGCATTCTGCAGCAGCATTACTCACTATTAAGCGTTGCTATTAAAACACCTTAGCTTTTCTGGAACAAGAAAAGTTATAACAATCCTTTTACAGGTTTTAGGACAGAAATTGCATTCTGTAAGTATTTACTCACTATACTTACAAGCGACTACCTGCCGAGAGCTTTTCTACGGTTTGCATAACACTTCTGCCCATATCATCTAGGCTTATTACGCGCTTAGCGGCGCCCTTTTCTATGGCTACTTTGGGCATACCAAAAACTATACAACTAGCTTCGTCCTGACAAAATGTTTCGCAGCCCGCGTTAAACATTTCGTGAAGGCCGCTTGCGCCGTCGCTACCCATGCCCGTAAGTAAAACGCCTAACGCATTGCTACCGGCACTTTTACAGATAGAATTAAATAACACATCCACCGAGGGCTTGTGACCCGATACGCGCGCGTCATCGGTCAATCTAATCCGGTAATCAGCCCCGCTTCTTTCAATTTCCATGTGTTTATCGCCAGGTGCAAGGTAGGCTTGGCCTGGTAGTAAACGCTCTCCGCCTTTCGCTTCTTTGACCTGCATTTGGCACACGGCATCTAGTCGTTTAGCGTAAGTCGAAGTAAATCCTGCTGGCATATGTTGTGTGATCACGGTGGCAGGAGCGTTCGCCGGAAAGGTGCGTAACACCTCTTTTATGGCTTCTGTCCCACCGGTCGAGGCACCAATTGCAATGATTTTCTCAGTGCCCGAATAATTGACTTTGCTCACAGTGGACACTTTCGAAGGCGCTGATTTTTTTACTTTAGAGCGCGCAGCCGTACGTATTTTCTCAACAATTAACTGGTGATAGTCTGCCATGCCTTGCGCCACACCTATTTTGGGCTTTGCAACAAAGTCGATAGCTCCTAACTCCAAGGACCTCAGCGTAGCATCAGCGCCTTTTTCGGTTAGCGTAGAAATCATGACTACGGGCGTCGGCCTCGCATTCATCAGCACTTCTAGAAAGCGTAATCCGTCCACTTTAGGCATTTCTATATCAAGCGTAATAACATCTGGCGTCTTTTCTAGAACCAGCTTTTTTGCCACGAAAGCATCGGGAGCAGCACCCACTAATGCCATGTCTGGCTCACTTTTTATAATTTCACTTAGAATTTGCCGGATCAGTGCCGAGTCATCTACCACCAAAACTTTTATCGTCATTGTTAGTCCTCGAAGATATCTACGCTACCGGTAGGTGCACGTCTTGACAGCTCCCACCGATGCTGACTTTCTCTTTCAATAATAGTGGCGTTATTAAGCTCGTGAATTCGCTTCATAAAGACATTGCCGTTGCTTGGAAAAAAGTAAACCTTGCGCGCGTAAACATCACATAAGTCACTGGCCAATATCGGTATGCCTTCCGTGCTTAAAAAGTCTGTTACGAACTCTGCGTTGAACTTCCCAACATCGTGCTGCACGAAGGACGGCACCACTTTTCCACCACCAAACACTTTTGCTTTTATTCGGGCTTTATTGGCTCCGGCTTTCACTAAATCGTTGATAAGAATTTCCATGGCATGCACGCCGTATTTGGCAGCCATACCTTGGGTCTGGTCGAATTCGCTGGCAGTTTTATTTACTGTAGGCAACATAAAGTGATTCATGCCGCCTATGCCCGTTTCAGGGTCGTATAAGCATGCCGCCACACACGAGCCCAATACCGTTACCAGCATTTTATCTTGTGTTGTTACGAAGTATTGTCCTGGTAATAGCTTTACTGCGTCGATGGAAAAACGTTTGTCGTAATAGCTAATAGGTACTTCGAAATTACAAGATTCCACACGTGCTCCTAATGAACCGGGCGATATATAGTTTTACCTACCGGTCTCACAAGATTAGTACACATATTGAAGTTTTCAGAATGCCCTGCCATATAAAGTCCTGCAGGCTTTAACATACCCACCATTTTTTGTAACACTTTTAATTGCGTGGGCTTATCGAAGTAAATCATTACGTTTCGACAAAAAATGATATCGAGTGGACCTTTTACATCCCACTTTGCATCGGTAAGATTGAGTTTTTTGAACTGCACCATATGTCTTAGCTCATCCACTACTTTCACTTTTCCCTCGTTTGCACCTTTACCTTTATGGAAAAATTGCTTTTGTCTTTGGACGGGTATTTTCGCGATAGATGCTAAAGGATAAATACCCGCTTTGGCTTTTTGCAGTACCTTACTGTCTATGTCTGATGCAATGATTTTCACTGGCGTTTTGAAGCTTCCAAACACCTCTGCGACGACCATGGCTATAGAGTAAGGCTCTTCTCCGGTTGAGCTGGCAGCACACCAGATAGTGGTTGCTTCTGGATGTTGTTTTAAGTGCTCGGCCAGTGCAGTGAAGTGGTGTGGCTCGCGAAAAAACGACGTAAGATTGGTCGTCAATGCATTGATAAACTGCTCTAGCTCAGGTTCAGACTTATCAACTACGCCTAGATAATCGTTAAAGCTTGTGAGCTGAAGGGCTCTGATACGCCGAGCCAATCTGCTGTATACCATCGCTTCTTTAGCGTCTGACAACTTTATACCTGCTTTTTTGAAAAGCATGTTTTGCACTTTGTGGAAGTCCGCCTTTTCAAAGGCGAACTCCCGGGTACTATCGCGCGATGAAAGAACCGTTGTCATTAGAACGACTCCCACTCGGCTTCATCAGGCAATGCGGGCTTCAGTGCGTGCGCTTGAGGCGCGTTGTTAGTCACTGAGGCTACGCGCGGCTGCTTGAAGTCGGTGTGAGAGAGCGCAGCTATGTGCTTTTGCTCCATTGACAAGCCTTTCCCAACCTCAAATACCGATACCCGTTCACTAAGTTGCAACGACTGCTGCCTCAAGCTGTCCGCGGCGGCGGCTGCCTCTTCTACCAGTGCTGCATTTTGTTGGGTCATTTCATCCATTTGAATGACCGCTTTACTCACCTCTTCAATGCCCGCAGCTTGTTCGGCAGACGCAGCGGCAATTTCAGACATAATGTCGTTTACGCGCTTAATTGAAGTTACGACTTCAGCCATGGTGTCGCCCGACTTCACAACCAGCTCGTTGCCGCTGGCTATTTTAGTTACAGAGTCGGAAATCAGTTCTTTGATGTCTTTAGCAGCTTCGGCTGAGCGCTGAGCCAAGTTTCTTACCTCTGAAGCAACTACCGCAAAGCCTCGACCCTGTTCGCCCGCGCGAGCAGCTTCAACGGCGGCGTTTAGTGCAAGAATATTGGTTTGAAAAGCAATGCCGTCTATGACGCCAATAATGTCAGAGATCTCTTGTGCCGAGTCGTTGATTTGTGTCATGGTTTTCACCACTTCACCTATAACCTGCCCCCCTTCTGAAGCAATTTGACTCGCCTGTGCGGCTAAGCCATTCGCTTGCTCGGCATTCTCTGCGTTGAGTTTTACGGTTCCCGTTAGCTCTTCCATACTCGATGCAGTTTCTTCCAGGCTGGATGCCTGCTGCTCGGTGCGGCTTGATAAGTCGGCATTGCCCGTTGCAATCTCACCCGACGCCACATTTATGGTTTCTACTGCTTCGTTAATACTTGTGATGGTACCGCGCATTTCGTTGATGAACTGATTAATGGCCTCGCCCAACACAGCAAAGTCACCGTCTAAAGCATGTTCAATGTTGACCGTTAAGTCGCCCTCTGTCAGCTTGGTCATTACGTGTTTAATTTCATCAACAGCTTGGGTTCTACCCGTAATATCGGTAGCAAACTTAACTACACGGAAAGGCTTACCGTTGTGGTCTAAGATGGGATTGTACGTGGCCTGAATAAATATCTCTTTGCCGTTTTTACCCAATCGACGATATTCACCTGAAGAAAAAGTACCGCTGCGTAGCGCATCCCAAAACGCCGCGTATTCTGGGCTTGCTCGGTATGCTGGGTCGACAAACATACTGTGGTGCTTGCCTTTAATCTCTTCTAAGGTGTAGCCAACCGTATTTAAAAAGTTTTCATTGGCGTGCTGAATAATGCCGTCCATATTGAATTCTATGACCGCTTGAGACTTACCAATGGCCGCTAATTGGCCTTCAAAATACGCATTTTTTACCTTCTGCTCGGTAATGTTGCTGGCATACTTCACAACTTTAACCACATTTCCACTTATATCTAATATGGGGTTGTACGTTGCTTGAATCCATACATCAGAACCATCTTTGGCAACACGATGAAATTCACCCGAGTAAAATTGCCCTTCGGCTAACTTTTTCCAAAACGTACGATATTCTTCAGATTCACGCTCTTGCTTGGTGACGAAGATGCGGTGATGTTTTCCCTGAATCTCATCTAGTGCATACCCAACCGTAGCCAAAAAATTATCGTTTGCGGTCACAATATTGCCGTTGGGGTCGAACTCGATGACGGCTTGCGATTTACTTATCGCATCTATCTGCCCAGTATTAAACGCATTTTGCAGCTTTTGTTCAGTCACATCAGAGGCATATTTCACCACTTTTATTGGCTGGCCGAACTCGTCAAAAATAGGGTTATAGGACGCTTGGATCCAAAGCTCACTGCCATCTTTTTTTACCCGTTTGAATTCGCCTGACTTGAACTCACCTTTCTTTAAGTCACGCCAGAAAGCCGAATACTCAGGGCTCATTTTGTAGTTGGGTTCAACGAACATACTATGATGCTGACCTTTGATTTCGTTCAGCTCATATCCCGTTGTTGTGCAGAAGTTTGCGTTGGCGTTTTGAATAACGCCTTCAAGGTCGAACTCAATCACAGCAAGGGACTTGTCGATGGCATTAATTTGGCCTTCGTAGTCGGCATTTTTGCGTTTTTGCTCCGTTACATCGGTAGCAAATTTTACTACCCGAACAATATTCCCGAGCTTGTCATAGATAGGATTGTAAGAGGCTTGAATCCATACTTTGTCGCCGTTTTTCGCTACGCGGCAATATTCACCGCTGCTGTGCTCACCGTTTCTCAGCGACTCCCAGAATGATTTATATTCTTCAGACACGCCGTAGTCTGGTAATACAAAAAGGCGATGATGCTTACCAACAATGTCTTCTTTCGAATAGCCTGTAACTTTCAAGAAGTTCTCATTGGCGTCTTCTACTATTCCTTCCGGCGTAAAGGAAATAACGGCTTGGCAACGATCTAACCCTGCCAATAAACCGGTTTTATATTGCAGCTCCTGATCATTAAGCCATTCCACCATGGTGCCGAGCTTGTCGCCTTCAACACTTTTAATCGTAGATAACTTAAGGGTAAAGAGTAAGTCACCCACAGGCAGTAAAAAGGTATCGCTGCTATCACAGCTTTTGTAACGCAAATTCAGGTCGCTATTATTGGCGAAAAACGCGGCCATAGTTGAGCCCGTCAGGCCTTGAAAATTAATGCCTGGTAAAGCACGCTCGAACTGCGTTTGATGCTCGTTGGCTAAAGCATAAAATGCTTTATTGGCGAAAGTGATCGTTCCCTCGGCATCGACCAACATCAAACATGCGGTACTTTCGCTTAGCGCTTGCTCTTGAAAGCGTGAAAGACTTTGTGCCGCTACTAACTCTTCATTATGAAATATATTAAATACGCCCATTATTCCATCCACCTGATTTGCGACGCTCTGTTCTAAAAGCGTCAAACTAAATGCCGTGTAATAAAAAAGGCGAATTCCTTTTCAAGAATTCGCCTTCGCTTTTTTAGAACGACTCCCAATCGTCACTGCTTGGTACTTTTGGAGCCAGTTTCTTTTGCGTTTTAATTGCTGTAACCGGTGCAACGTGTTTATTCTTGTTTACTGATGCAACCTTTATTGGCTTTTCTTCACTGACCGTCGCTTTATCACCAATGTTAAATGCTGATACGCGTTCAGATAAACTTCCCGCTTGCTGCTGCAAACTTTCTGCGGCAGCCGCAGCCTCTTCCACCAGCGCTGCATTTTGTTGCGTCATTTCATCCATTTGCACAACAGCTTTACTTACCTCTTCAATTCCAGAAGCTTGCTCAGAACTCGCCGCTGCAATTTCCGACATAATGTCGTTAACTCGCTTAATGGAAGTCACCACTTCTTCCATGGTGTCGCCTGACTGATTGACGAGTTTGTTACCGCCATCAATCTTGCTTACCGAGTCTGATATAAGCTCTTTGATTTCTTTTGCTGCTTCGGCAGAACGCTGAGCCAGGCTTCGTACCTCTGACGCAACTACCGCAAAGCCACGGCCCTGCTCACCTGCTCGTGCAGCTTCTACGGCAGCGTTTAATGCCAGAATATTAGTTTGGAATGCGATGCCGTCGATTACGCCGATGATGTCTGAAATTTCCTGCGCAGACTCGTTGATAGACGACATGGTGTCCACAACCTGACGGATTAGCTCACCGCCCCGCGACGCGATTTCACAGCTCTGAGACGCTAAGCTATTGGCTTGTTCCGCATTTTCAGCGTTGAGCTTGACGGTACCGGTAAGCTCTTCCATGCTCGACGCCGTTTCTTCAAGACTAGACGCCTGCTGTTCGGTACGACTTGATAGGTCTGAATTCCCCGTGGCAATTTCAGACGAGGCCGTATTGATTGTCTCTACTGCTTGGTAAATTGAACCGATAGTGCCAGACATTTCACTAACGAATTGATTGATAGCATCGCCTAGTACTTGGAATTCACCCTCGAACTGTTCATCAAGCTCTGCCGTTAAATCACCGCCAGATAAACGGGTCATCACATCACTGATAGAACCGATAATGCGACGCATATCGTCGATAAAGCGGTTGATTGACGTGCCAAGCTCTTTAAATTCACCCTCGAACTCATGCTCAATGCGGCAATCTAAATTACCCTGAACCAATTCATTCATTGCGGTTTTGATATCGCTAATGGCCTGTTTTCTACCAGTAATATCAATGGCATATTTCACCACACGGTGAGGTCTACCGTTTTGATCCAAAATAGGGTTATAAGACGCTTGGATCCAAACTTCTTTCCCACCTTTGCCCACGCGCTTAAATTCGTCAGTGAACTGCACGCCTTGGCGCAACTGTTCCCAAAACTGACTGTACTCAACACTGCGCTTATACTCATCTTCCACAAACATACTGTGATGCTTGCCTTTAATTTCATCTAGGCTGTAGCCAACCGTGTTTGTGAAATTCTCGTTGGCGTTTAAAATTTTGCCCTCAAGGTCAAATTCAATAACGGCCTGCGCTTTGTTTATTGCGTCTATTTGTCCTTCGAAATAGGCATTGCGTAACTTAGATGCAGTGATGTCGGTGGCGAATTTCACAACGCGAATAACTTTACCTTCGCCATCGAAAACCGGGTTGTAGGTGGCTTGGATCCAAATCTCTTTCCCCATTTTGTCGAATCGACAAAACTCGCCGTTTTGTGACTTGCCCTCTTTGAGGTCGCGCCAAAATTGGGCGTACTCTTCTGAGCGAATGTATTGTGCGTCACAAAACATTTTGTGATGGTTGCCAACAATTTCATTGAGGCTGTAGCCAAGCGCATTAAGAAAATTGTCGTTCGCGTTTTGGATAACACCATCGGCGTTAAATTCGATAACAGCCTGGGCATTATTCAACACATTAAGCATTGTGCTTTTAATGAGTAATTCTGACTGATCAACCCATTCAACCATGGTGCCTATATTGTTATTCTCTTGGTCAAAAAACGGCGTAAGAGTGAGTTTGAAGTTCAAGTCGCCAATGCTAATTGTAGAGGTCATTGTCGATTTCAATTCAGCAAGGATATTGCGCTGATGCGAAGGATTGCGATGAAACTGGTCGATGTTTTGACCTTCCAAGTTGTCAGCAGAAAAACTAGGGAGTACAGCCTGAAGTTTCTTCTCGTTTTCTTTAAGCAGCGACTTTACAGACTGATTAGCATAGATAATATTTCTGTCAGCATCGGCCATCATGATGCAACAGGTTGTAGCATCAAGTGCCTGTTTGTTTCTTAATGCTTGGTTAACGTCCGTTGCTTTTGTGAAGTCTTCTAACCACGTCATAATTCCCATTTTCTCAGCCCTCTACCACTTGTGCTTTTGTTTCAACTAAACCCAATTCGTTACTTGTAATTAAGCTTTCAATATTGACTAAAATAACCATGTGCTCATCGACATCGGCCAGTCCGTGAAGGTACTTGCTATCGAACGCCACACCGAACTCTGGTGGCGGCAGCATGTCTTCTTCGGAAAGGCGAATGACGTCAGACACGCCATCTACCACAATGCCAACGATCCGCTCGTGAACGTTAAGCATAATGACGATAGTAAAATCGTTATAAGTGGCTTCACCTACGTTGAACTTAATGCGTAAGTCGACGATAGGTACAATGTCGCCACGAAGGTTTATCACGCCTTTAATGAAGTTTGGCGCATTGGCAATTTTGGTAACCTGTTCGTAACCACGAATTTCCTTCACGGTTGTGATATCAAGGGCATAGTGCTCCTCACCCAAGACAAAACTTAAGAATTCGTTCTCTTTCGATGCGCTAACGGCTTGTTGTAAGGCTGCTTCGCTCATAGTGAAACCTCTTCATTTGGAACATTTGTACAGTTAGTAGCCACCGAGTCTGCATCCAAAATCATGGCTACCTTGCCATCCCCCATAATGGTTGCACCTGCGATCCCTGCTACTTTTTTGTAATGTTGCTCAAGGCTCTTAATTACGACTTGTTGTTGACCCACAAGCGAATCCACCAGCACGCCATAGCGCTTCTTACTGCTTTCTAGTAGCACGACGATGCCTTTGGTTGGCTCAGTGATGCCGTCGTCTACCTGCATAAGTTGAGTAAGTGACACCAGCGGCCAGTACTGGTCTCTAATCCACAGTACTTTGTCATTGCCAAGGGTTTTCACTTGAGATGATGTGGGTTGAAATGATTCGATAACGTTAAGTAGTGGGATAACGAAAATTTGATCGCCAACCGATACACACATGCCGTCTACGATAGCGAGCGTGAGTGGTAAGTGGATATAAAACGCAGAGCCTTCACCCTGCGATGATTCAATTTCAATGCGCCCGCCAATAGACTCGATATTTCTGCGAACCACATCCATGCCTACACCTCTGCCCGACACATCTGTAACTTCTGCAGCAGTCGAAAAGCCCGCTTGAAATATAAGCTGCCAAATTTCACTGTCGGGCATATCTGGCGTAACCGTAAGACCGTTTTGTGTGGCTTTCTCTACAATGCGAGCTTTGTTTAAACCGGCTCCATCGTCGATAATACCAATGATGATACTGCTACCTTTCTGCTCTGCACTTAAGATAACTGTGCCGTTTTCGGCTTTGCCTGCTTCAAGGCGTTTTTCAGGACTTTCTATACCGTGATCGATACTGTTCCTTACTAAATGCGTAAGCGGGTCGACCAGTTTTTCGATTAGGCTCTTATCTATTTCGGTGTTGCCACCTTGAATCACCAAATCCACTTTTTTGCCTAGCTTCGAAGACAAATCACGCACCACACGAGGGAAGCGATTAAACGTCATGTTTACCGGCAACATGCGCATAGACATGACTGATTCTTGAATTTCACGGGTATTGCGCTGCAACTCGTCTATAGCAAGCTGTAGGCGCTCTCCGACTTGCCCTTCAACTTCCTGCCCCACGTTTGAAAGCATGGATTGAGTAATCACGAGTTCGCCGACCAGATTAACCATCGCATCGATTTTGGTGGTATCGACACGAATTGATGCTGCCTCTTTCGTCGCTGCTTTTGGCTTGGTTTTAACGGGCTTCACAATAGGTTGTTTTGGTGTAACTTGTTGCGAAGAAGATTCAGTAGCGTCTGTTTTTACAGGAAGGGTGTCGGGTTCGAAAAAGCCAAAGCCCTCATCAGCTATGCCGACCTTGGTATTCGCTTCACCTTTAGCCTGCGTCTCTTCTGATGCTGCTTCATCTTCGAAAAGTCCGAAGCCTTCAATGTCATCTGAGATATTTTGACTTTGAGAACTTTCTAAATTGGTTTCTTGAGATCCAGTCTCGTCTTCATCAAAGAATCCAAATCCATCAATCTCGTTGTCTGTATTAGCTTCACCTTGAGTAGTTTGATCACATGTTTCTTCAGCGTTTCGTGGCATTTGTCCTGACGCACTTGTGAGGGTATCTTCAAGGACTTTTATGCTTGCATCAATTTGTTCTTGGGGAAGATCTGTTTGTTCTTTATATGCCGACAAGGTGTCTTTCAATACATCAAGGGTTTGCAAAAATATGTCGACAATGTCTGCCGTAACCTGAATTTCTTGGTTTCGGGCTTTGTCGAGCAAATTCTCCATTACGTGAGTCAGATTCATTAGTGCATCGAACCCGAAAATCCCACTGCCGCCTTTGATAGAGTGCGCCGCTCTAAAGATACTGTTCAGCTCTTCGGGGTCGGGCGCATCCACATCCAAGGTCATGAGCAACTGCTCCATATCTTGGAGGTGCTCATCACTCTCGTCAAAAAACACACCGTGAAATTGGTTTACATCAATGGTCATGACTGACTCCCACTTACCCTATTCAAACCGACTCTCTTAACCTAGAACGCGCTTCATCACATCAAGTAGCTTATTGGGGTCGAAAGGTTTCACCATCCATCCGGTTGCTCCCGCGGCTTTGCCTTTTGCTTTCATGTCATCACCGGCTTCAGTGGTCAGCATGACAATTGGCGTCGACTTGAAGTTCGCTAAACCTCTGAGCGATTTGATAAGCGTTAATCCGTCCATGCGAGGCATGTTTTGATCGGTAAGCACGAAGTCGAAACGCGCGCCTTGGCATTTGTCCAACGCATCTTGGCCGTCTTGTGCAGTAGTAACGTTGTAGTTCGCTGACTTAAGGGTCATTTCTACCATCTGGCGGATGGACACAGAGTCGTCCACAATCAGTATGCTTTTACTCATAACTCAATCACCTATAAAAATGTCAGGGTTAATCACACATCGTTGTGTAATAACTATTTATTTTTGCTGTTAAAAAAGTTCTACGTCACCTGCGTCCATTGACGTTGACGAAACAGGGTTGTGATCTGCTTGCCCTTTTTCCGTCAACGAAATCTGGTAGTTAGCTAGGTTGTCTTTCACTTTTGTCGCAGACTCAGGGCTTAGTTCTGAAAGCTGCAACACAATGAAATCAATAATCTCGCGGGTGTAGGTAAGGTTTTGGCCGTTTATATCGCCAAATTGTAAGCCGCGAATAGCGGCAGCAGTTGAGTCTGCAAGTTGTTGGCGAATAGCTTCAAGCTCACTTGCGCCCTCTATGTCGGCTTCGGCTTTTTTGATAATGCCTTTTAGCTGCTCGCTAATGGCGTCTTTCGCGTTGACCACGTGAGAAATGTCCTGAGAAGCAACCACTTCTGCAGTTTCCGTTAGTTTGTCGATGAGCGATTTGATGTTTTCTATTTGCGTTTTTATAACGTCGCTAAACTGTGTAGAACGGGTAGATAGCGCACGGACCTCATCGGCAACAACTGCAAAACCGCGTCCAGCTTCACCTGCTCGCGCTGCTTCAATGGCAGCGTTTAACGCCAAAAGATTGGTCTGAGAAGAAATATCATCAATACCACTTAACGCCTCAATGACAGTAGGCATGGCCTGCTGAATGGTTTGTACTTGGGTTTCTAACGCCCTTGTAGACTCGGTCATTTCAGTTGTTGAGGCGATGAATTGCGTTAGTGTGATGTCAGTATCAGAAGCAAATGTCCGCATTTTATCGGCATAGGCACAGTCGCTGTCATCATCATCTGTCAGCAGATTATTGATGCTAGCTTCTTGTTGGCCTAGAAGGGTTTGTAGCGAAATAAAGGAATCGCTCAAGGTAGCGACAGCATCGTTTTGTGTAGAAAATATGTCGGCCAGGTTTGATGAGGTGGTCGTCAATATGCTGCTTGCTTCAGATACAGCAACACCCATAGAGTCATTGGCTAACGAGTTTGTGTTTGAATATGAAAAATCTTGTGATGGCCTGCTTGTGCTATTGGCTGCAGAGTCCTGATTACCCTTTGTCACTTTAAGAAGTACGAAAAGCAAAAATAAAACGCAAACAGAGCTGATAGCAAGCCCCAAGTGCGCTATCGAGGTGAAAGCCAGACTCCAACTCGCCAACATCATAAGAAACGCGATAATAAACGCGTTGCTCTTATTAGAGAAAAAGTTATCCAGATAATTTGCTGCAATGGCGACCACAATCCCACCTCAATTGTTACTACCGCGTTAACGGATGTACAAAACACAATCAAATTATGGTCAAGTTTCCAGCTTCAACAATTATACTTTTGAATACTTTTGTTAACTTATTACTTTGGTGACATTTGTGACACCCAATCATCAGCATTGCGCTAGACTAAAAAGCTTCAATAGTTCAGCACTGTGGGCATTGCATTAAGATTAAAGGCGCGAGCCCGCGCCCAATGCTTCAAGCGTATCTAGAATTGCATCTGAGATATCTTCTAACGGCTTGATAAAACTCGCGGCTTTCATTTCTACAGCCACTTTAGGCATACCGTAAACAACGCAGGTTTTTTCATCCTGACAAAACGTAACAGAGCCTTTTGTGTGCATACTCTTAAGGCCTTTTGCTCCATCCCGTCCCATGCCTGTAAGCAGCACACCCACCGCGTTTGCGCCAGCGTGCTCAGCCAGCGAGTCAAACATCACATCAACGGAGGGCTTGTGTCCCGATACCTTGGGGCCATCATCAAGGGTTAAACGATAGTCAGCGCCGCTACGCTCTACTTTTAAATGTTTATTACCTGGTGCCAAGTACGCAAATCCAGGCAATAAACGCTCCCCTCCGTGCGCTTCTCTCACGGTTATTTCACAAAGGCTATCGAGCCGCTTGGCGTAGGTGGTTGTGAACCCTGGAGGCATGTGTTGGGAAATAATGGTGGCCGGTGCATTGCGGGGAAAATGCATAATAACGTCTTTTATTGCTTCGGTTCCCCCAGTTGATGCGCCTATACCAATTAACTTTTCGGTTCCTGTGTAGCGCATAGAAGCATGTTTTGTGCAGCGTGTTTGCGTAGGTTGGCCTAACCTCGAATGCGCTGCTGCTTTTATCTTTTCAACAATAACCGCCGCATATTCAGCCATACCTTGCGCTACGCCGAGCTTTGGCTTTGCCATAAAATCCACAGCGCCTAGTTCGAGCGCACGCAGTGTTGCGTCGGCACCTCTTTCAGTCAGCGTAGATATCATCACAACAGGGGTTGGCATCGCCTTCATCATTACTTCTAGAAAACGTAGCCCGTCTACCTTCGGCATTTCAATGTCCAGAGTAATAACGTCTGGCCTGAACTCTTGCACCATTCGCTTCGCCGCATAAGCATCCGGCGCAGCACCCACAAGCGTTAAACCTGAATCTCGGGTTACTATTTCTGAAAGAATTTGGCGGATTAACGCAGAGTCATCAACTACGAGGACTTTTATAGGCATGTGACTGTTCCGAAAATGAAATTACACCCGTCTTAGCTTGTTCAGAAAGTAGAACCCGGTGGGTAGATTCGCGCTCGTAGAGGGTAGCATTGTTAAACTCGCGAATACGCTTCATATAAACATTACCGTCGGCAGGAAAGTAATAAATTTTGCGAGCATAAGTAGACATTAAATCACTACTTATTAACGGTATGTGCGCGTCATCCAAATACTCCAAGACAAATTCAGCGTTGACTCGTCCAATGTCTTGCTGCACAAACCCAGGAAGCACCTTTCCTCCTCCGAATGCTTTAGCCATCAACTTATTTCGCCGTGCGCCAAGGTGTACAAGCTGATCGATTAGCATGTTCATGGCGTGTACACCGTACTTTGTGGCTAGGCAAGCGTCGAGATTGGTGGTGAAGTTGAGGTCGGGCAACATAAAGTGATTCATACCGCCAATCTTCTTTTCTTGATCGAAAATACACGCTGCTACGCAAGAACCAAGAATGGTTACCAGCGCTTTGTCTGAAGCAGTGGCATAGTACTGACCCGGCAAAAGTTTAACGGCTTCTTTTTGAAGGCGGTTATCAAAGTATCGAATGGGATTTTCATCCTGACTCATACTGCAAATTCCTTTTAAACGACTGGCCGATAAATGGTTTTCCCCATGGGAGCGACCAGTTCAGGATACATCGTGAAGTTCTCAGAGTGCCCTGCGACATACATCCCGTCATTGCACATCATTTTAACCATTCGCGCTAAAATATTGCGCTGCGTGGGTCGATCGAAATAAATCATGACGTTACGGCAAAAAATCACGTCCACTGGCGCATCTACACACCAGTTTGGCGACATCAAATTTAGTGGTTCGAACTGCACCATTTTTCTCAGCTCATCCACTACTCTTACTCTTCCGGTTTGTGCGCCTTTTCCCCTATAGAAAAATTGCGTTTTATAATCGTAAGAGAGCTGGCTGATACTGTTTTGGGCATACACTCCTTCCCGAGCCTTTTGCAGTACTTTACTGTCGATATCAGTGGCAAGTATTTGTACATCGGGGGTAAAAGTGCCAAACACCGACGCCACTGTCATTGCAATACTAAAAGGCTCTTCGCCAGTGCTGCTTGCGGCACACCAAATACGCTTGGTTTGCGGTCGCTTTGTCAGGTAATTGGCAAGTGCGTCAAAGTGATGTGGCTCTCTGAAAAATGCCGTGAGGTTAGTGGTGAGCGCATTAATGAAGTGTTCCATTTCATCTTTACAGCTTCCTACATACGCTAAGTACTCTTTAAAGCTGTGTATCTCTAGTGCACGCAGCCGCCTGGCAAGGCGGCTGTATACCATCGCATCTTTTGAATCAGCTAAGTTAATTCCGGCTTGTTTAAACAGCAGGCTTTTTACCCGTTCAAAATCTCTTCGGCTATAAGGAAATTCCCTTTGCGCATCCGTGCTTTGTAGAGCGCTCATACACTAAAACGCCTCCCAATCTGACGCATCTGGTGCCGCTGGGTTCAGCGCTTTCATTCGCTGCTTGGGCACTTCTCGCTCTTTAGGTAATGCTTTGCTACCGTTTAGCGACTGAATGTCAGCATTCTGAGTGGGCTTGCGACTACTTCCCACTTTGAACACAGACACCCGTTGGGCTAGTTCACCCGATTGCTGTCTCATACTGTCTGCAGCCGCTGCTGCTTGTTCAACTAACGCAGCATTTTGCTGAGTCATTTCGTCCATTTGCACCACCGCATTGCTCACTTCCTGTATTCCTGTGGCTTGCTCAGACGATGCCGCTGCAATTTCAGACATAATGTCGTTAACGCGTTTAATTGCAGTGACGATGTTGGCCATGGTTTCCCCAGACTTATTCACCAACACGTTGCCATCACCAATTTTATCGACCGACGCAGAAATTAGTGCCTTTATGTCTTTTGCCGCCTCGGCAGAGCGCTGCGCCAGCGTTCTCACTTCAGAGGCAACAACGGCAAACCCGCGACCTTGCTCGCCCGCTCTTGCAGCTTCAACTGCTGCGTTCAGTGCGAGTATGTTAGTTTGGAAAGCAATGCCATCAATAACGCCGATGATGTCAGATATACGCTGGGCAGAGTCGTTAATTTCACCCATGGTATGCACTACTTGTTCAATGACCTTTCCGCCCTCTGATGCTACTTCTGATGCCTGGCTTGCCAAGCCTTTTGCTTGATCGGCATTCTCTGCATTTAGCTTCACTGTGCCCGTTAACTCTTCCATGGCTGACGCTGTTTCTTCTAAGCTAGACGCTTGCTGCTCGGTACGACTAGACAAATCGGCGTTGCCGGTGGCGATTTCATTTGAAGCCGTATCGATGGTTTCCACAGCGGTGTGAATTTTCACTATGGTGTCGCGCAGTTCACCAATAAAGTGATTAATAGATTCGCCAAGCACCTTGAAGTCACCTTCTAATGGCTCTTCTATCGTTTTCAGTAAATCACCGTCTGTCAGACTTGCCATAATAGACTTAATACTTTCTACCGCTAAGGTTCTTCCTGTCACGTCCGTGGCATATTTCACGACTCTAAACGGTGTGCCGTTTTGGTCTAGGATTGGGTTGTAAGAGGCTTGAATGTAAACTGGTTTTCCTGACTTGTTGAAACGCTTGTATTCTCCGCTAGCGTAAACGCCTTGGCGCAATTGCTCCCAGAATGCTGCGTATTCAGGGCTGTTTTTGAAAGCAGGGTCCACAAAAATACTGTGATGCTTTCCTTTCACTTCATCTAGGGTATATCCCATCGCGGCTAAGAAGTTGCTGTTTGCGTTTAAAATTACCCCCTCAAGGTCAAACTCAATGACGGCCTGTGACTTACTAATGGCATTTAATTGGCCTTCAAAGTAGGCGTTTTTCAACTTCTCTTCGGTAATGTTAGTCGCGTATTTGACCACCCTAAACGGGTTGCCATTCATGTCTTCTATAGGGTTGTAAGAAGCTTGGATCCAAACGGCTTTTCCTGCTTTGCTTACGCGCTTAAATTCTCCTGAGAAGAAATTACCTTCTTTAAGTTCAGACCAAAAACGCTGGTACGACTCTGACTGTCTGGTTTCTTCATCCACAAATAGTTGGTGATGTTTACCTTTGATTTCGTCTAGTCGGTAGCCCATGGTGTTGAGGAAGTTGTCGTTAGCAGTAATGATAGTGCCGTCGACATCAAACTCGATCACAGCCTGAGATTTACTGATAGCGTTAATTTGTCCTTCGAAATACGCATTTTTTAACTTGTCTTGCGTTACATCGGTGGCAAATTTAACGACTTTAAATGGCTTACCCGAGCTGTCGAAAATGGGGTTGTACGATGCGCGGATCCATATTTCCCTGCCACCTTTTGCAATGCGTTTATATTCACCCTCACTGTGCTCTCCGGCTTTTAAGCTTTGCCAAAAAGCAGCATATTCAGCGCTTAACTTATAGCTTGGGTCAACAAACATACTGTGATGCTGCCCTTTAATTTCAGAAAGGCTGTAACCCATTGCGGCGAGGAAGTTTTCGTTGGCGTTAAGAATATTACCTTCTAGATCGAACTCAATAACGGCCTGTGACTTATTAATGGCAGTAATCTGTCCTTCGTAATCGGCATTTCTTTGTTTTTGCGCTGTAATATCAGAGGCAAACTTGATGATGTAATCTACGTCACCGTTGTCATCAAATACTGGGTTGTAGGTCGCTTGGATCCACACCTCTTCGCCTTGCTTGTTAATTCTGCAAAACTCGCCGCTGTGTACGTCGCCGCTTTTTAGTTTTTTCCAAAACTGCTGATATTCTTCGCTTTGAGCGTAATCACTGTCGACAAAAATGCGATGGTGCTTTCCCACCACCTCACTTTCGCTATAACCCATTGCGGATAAAAAATTATCGTTGGCCGACAAGATTTCGCCATCTGTCGTAAACGATATCACCGCCTGGCTTCGCATAATGGCATCGACCATACCTTTATTGCGTTTATTTTCAGTGTTATCCTGCCACTCGGTGACATAAAGTTGAGTGCCATTCTCGTCTATCGTTATTGTAGATGCACTTACACAAAAGCCGTGCTCAGCAAGAGAAACGAGGTGCTTATCGCCGGAAGTATGGGTAAGTAAATAGGACAGGTTTTCTGAAGCGCTTGCCACATTTGCAATGTCGTCTATGTGCTTTCCTGATAGTGAAGACTCGCCATCGTTGACAGTAAAGTCCTTAGGGTAGGCCCTTGTCATTCGCAGGAATGCGGGAGTGTGGTAGTGAATAACCCCCGACTTGTCGATAACCAACAAGTTTGAGGCACTGGCCTTTAGAATATTCGACTTCAATAGCGAGTCGTGCTTCGCTATTTTTAACTCTTCGCCGTTCAGAAAATTAAATACGCCCATAACTAATATTTCCCAATGTCAGGTGTTTCCGTTTAGTGAAGGACCTTGTAACTACGCGTCGTCTTTTACGCTCTCAGGTGCGACTAAACCCAGCTCTTCGCTGGTTATTAAGCTTTCTATGTTCACCAGAATGACCATGTTTTCATCTACATCAGCTAAACCGTGTAGATACCTGCTGTCAAAAGCTACGCCAAACTCTGGTGGCGGAAGTACTTGTTCTTCAGACAAGCGAATAACATCGGATACACCATCTACCACGATGCCAACAATACGCTCTTGAATATTCAGCATTATCACTATTGTGAAGTCGTTATATGTGGCCTCGCCTACGTTAAACTTAATGCGCAAGTCCACGATAGGAACGATGTCACCACGCAAATTAATCACGCCTTTTATGAAGGCTGGCGCATTCGCAATCTTAGTGACTTGTTCGTATCCTCTAATTTCTTTTACTGTGGTGATGTCCAAGGCGTAATGCTCATCGCCAAGCACAAAACTCAAGTATTCTTTGTCCTGTCCGCCGGTAACCGCTTGATGCAAGGCAGTTTCACTCATGAAAGTAACTCCTCTATTTGACTGGAGGTATACGTTGTAGCAATGGAGTCTGCATCGATAATAAGTGCGACTTTTCCGTCGCCCATAATGGTTGCCCCCGCTATTCCAGCCACCTTACGGTAATGCTCTTCTAAGCTTTTAATCACCACCTGCTGCTGACCAACGAGTGCATCAACCAAAACACCAAAGCGTTTTTTACTGCTTTCAAGCAACACCACAATGCCTTCTGTGGGAGAAAGCGCGGCATCCTCTACTTCCATGAAGTCGTAGAGGGGCACCAAAGGCCAGTATTGATCTCGTATATAGAGAACGGTGTCGTTACCCAAGGTCTTCAGCTGCTGCTTAGTAGGCTGGAAGGATTCAATAATATTTAAAAGTGGGATCACGAAGATTTGCTTACCCACCGACACACACATGCCATCAACTATGGCTAGCGTAAGCGGCAGGTGAATGAAAAACGCTGAACCTTCACCGGCGCTAGACTCGATATCGATACGACCGCCAATCGATTCGATATTGCGGCGCACCACATCCATACCTACCCCTCTTCCCGATACATCGGTAATGGCTTCGGCAGTTGAAAAACCAGGTTGGAATATAAGCTGCCATACTTCTGAATCAGGCATGTCATCAGATACGGTAAGCCCGTTACTTCGCGCTTTATCGAGAATTTTGTCGCGGTGAAGACCACCGCCATCATCAATAATACTGATAATAATGCTACCGCCTTTCTGCTCGGCACTTAGAATAACCGTGCCTTTTTCTGGCTTGCCAGCAGCGACGCGTTTGTCGGGCATTTCTATGCCGTGATCGATGCTGTTGCGAACGAGATGGGTAAGGGGGTCGACAATCTTTTCAATTAAACTTTTATCAATTTCCGTGCTGCCTCCCTGGAGTACCAGTTCTACCTGCTTACCTAACTTACCTGCCAAATCTCTTACTAAGCGCGGGAAACGATTAAAGGTTGCGGTTAGCGGGAGCATGCGCATAGACATCACTGATTCTTGAATTTCCCGGGTGTTTCGCTGCAACTCATCAATGGCTAGCTGCAACCGTTCGCCAACTTGCCCTTCAACGTCTTGCCCGATCATAGACAGCATAGACTGGGTAATAACCAGCTCTCCGACTAAGTTAACCATGGCATCAATTTTAGTGGTGTCTACACGAATAGAGGCCGATTCACGGGCAGTGCTCTTTTTCGCTGGCGGTTTTGGTGGCGTTTTGGCTTGTGTTGTCGTGGGGGCAACGCCACTTGTTGGCGCTTTATCATTGTTAGATGTTGTTGCTGTATTTAATTGAGTACTGGCGCTTTGCGCGTTATTACTACTCGCAATTTCTAGGGAAGTATTGATATTGGTAGCTGACGGTGCGTCTTCGAAAAAACCGAAACCCTGCTCTACTTCAGCTGTTTCGGCTTTAGTCGTTTCAGTTTGTGCGTCGACTGTATTATTCGATATTTCATCATCGAAGAAGCCAAAGCCGTCATCGTCATTATTCTCACTTTTAGTGTTGTCGCCGTGAGAGAGCGCTTCGTAAACTGGTTCGTCGTCGAAAAAACCAAAACTGTCGTCAGCGGCTTCAATAGCACTATTAGGCTCATCGTCAAAGAAACCAAAGCTGTCGTCCTGAGCGCTTTCGTTTTGCGCATTCACGCTTACTTCTGAAGCATCGTCACCATCGCCTGAGGCTGCGTCTGTAGATTGACCGTTGATTAGGCCATTTAGAATTTTAATGCGCTCGGCAATACTGTCTTCTGGTACGGGGGTCTCATCGCGGTAGGCGTTAAGCGTGTCTTTTAAAACATCGAGAGTTTCTAAAAGCACATTTACAATGTCAGCGGTAACACTAAGCTCATTGTTGCGGGCTTTATCTAACAAGTTTTCCATCACATGCGTTAAATTCATCAACGCATCAAAACCGAAAATACCGCTGCCACCTTTAATCGAATGGGCAGCGCGAAAAATGCTATTTAGCTCTTCAGGATCAGGGGATTCAACATCTAAACTCATCAATAGCTGTTCCATATCGTCGAGATGCTCATCGCTCTCGTCGAAAAACACGCCATGAAACTGTTCTATATCGATGCTCATTCCGAATCCTTCCAGATTTTAGGAGTGGCTGGGCGATTTAGCCCAGCACGCGCTTCGTTACATCAAGAAGCTTGTTTGGATCGAAAGGCTTTACCATCCAGCCTGTGGCGCCAGCGGCTTTACCTTTTGCTTTCATATCGTCGCCTGCTTCTGTAGTAAGCATAACAACAGGCGTTCTGCTGTAAGTCCCCAAACCGCGCAAATTTTTTATAAGCGTAAGGCCATCCATTCGTGGCATATTCTGATCGGTTAAAACAAAATTAAATTGCTGACTTTTGCATTTATCTAACGCATCTTGCCCGTCTTGGGCTGTCGTAACGGTATAGCCCGCACCTTTTAGGGTCATTTCTACCATCTGACGAATGGATACTGAATCGTCAACAACTAGAATGTGTTTGCTCATATGCTCACTTCTCCAAAGTAGGTCATTACTGACTGTGCTTCCTGTTCCTTGCTTAGCTAGAACAATTCGACTTCCCCGGCGTCCATAGATGTTGCAGAAACTGGGTTGTGGTCATTTTTCCCTTTCGCAGCGAGTCCTTTTTGGTACTCGTTTAATGCACTGACGAAACGCTCGATATTGTTAGCGTCTAACGTCGCCAACTGCTCTAAAATGAACTTGATCATATCTTGGGTATACTGAATGTGTTGGCCGTTGATATCGCCAAACTGCATACCCCGAATGGCCGCATTTATCGACTCATCAAGCTGAGAGCCAATGTCTTCAATCTGTTTAGTGGTTACAAGGTCAGCCTCGGCTTTCTTGATAATCTCAGACAACTGCTCACTGATATGTGATTTAGCATTAACCACCTGAGAAATATCCTGAGACGCTACAAATTCAGCAGTGTCTGTGAGCTTATCTACCAGACTTCTTATGTTCTCGACCTGGGTTTTAATCACATCACTAAACTGAGTGGAGCGAGTTGAGAGCGCCCTGACTTCATCAGCAACAACAGCGAAGCCACGACCAGCCTCACCTGCTCGCGCCGCCTCTATAGCCGCATTCAAAGCAAGTAAATTAGTTTGTGCAGCGATGTCATCAATACCACTCAGTGCTTCAATTACCGTAGGCATGGCCTGTTGAATGGTTTGCACTTGCTCCATTAGGTGCTTTGTCGACGACGACATCTGTTCTGTAGAATCAATGAATTGCGTTAGTGTTCCATCGGTTTCGCGGGCGAAATTGCGCATTCGGTCGGAGTAAGACTGCGTATGCGCTTCGTCCACACTTAACAGATCTTCAATACACTCAATTTGTTGAGAAACTAGTGATTTCAAACTGCTAAAGGCGTGAGACAAGGTTTCTACTGCGTCATCCTGCGTTGATTTGATGTCCGATAAATTGGCGTCACAAGTGCCAAGTGAAACACTTAACCCCTCACTGGCTTTTTCAATATCAGTATTTCTGCTTGTCGCCATATCCGCAGCACTATTCTCTGTCGGGTATATCTCGTCGCTTTCGCTGTTATTTTTTGAGTGAATAAGGGCACAAATCACCACTGCGCCGGTTAGCACAGCGAGAGCGGCTAACGCCGATACTGAAAAGTAGAGCACCCACGAAGCGATAACTCCAATACCTGAAATAGCAAATATGGTGTTTACTGCGCTCTGCTGATTTGAAGATGTGTTGTTAGCTGACAAAAAACTCTCCTTGAGAATTACGCGCGGCTTAGTTTCACCCTGAACATTCAACTGCTGGTTGCTTCTTTCAGATAAAGGCAGTTGAACGAAGCAGCTAGCTTCCTATCATTATTAACAGTTCGAAGTTTCTCACTCCGCTTAAAATCACAGGTGTTAAGCCAAAAACTATCTCTATAAAACACAGAGCAATGGCGCGTTACCCTTTTTAAAAAGTAACAACGTTATATTTCGCTGCGTTTTTACATATGAAGTAAGCGTAGTACCCATTTTGAAAAGTAGGCAAGAACATGCATAAGTTTTTTATTAAAAAAGCGTTTTTTGGCTTTAACTGCGTCTAAAAAGCGCAAACTAGTTCTTATCAGGCTTGTTTTCAGAGTATTTGGCGTAATTCCACTATGCGACAAGTACGCGACTATGCAGGTTGCTCTTTCTGAAATCGAAACATTCATGTGCGACTATGGTGCACACCACTCCCTAGTAATTTATCCATACATGCCATTAATTATTTTTGATTTCGACAACTGCTTAGCACCGGGCAATAGTGTAGGTGAAGACATATTGCTACCTCTATTTGATGTCATCGATTCAGATAAGAGTAACGATTTAATTCCCTCTATGAGACAAGAAATGCGTCTGGATTTTTGGCGTAAACCTTTGGACTATATTGTTGAAAAATATAAGTTCTCTGAGCATTCAAAATCTGCGAGTTATACGTACTTTTCGCAGTTGAGTATTGCGCACCCTATTGAAGGCTATGAAGACACTCATTTAGTTCATGCGTTTGAAGGGGTGAAGCTACTTGTAACTTCTGGATTCCAAAAATTTCAACATTCGAAAATTCGCCAATTGGGCGTTGAAGGTGCTTTTGAAGACATTTACTACGATGACCCAGGTAACCCGCCTAGAAAAGGCAAAGCATTCTACTTCGACATCATAGCCAAAAAATATAATACAGCTCCGAGTGAGGTATGGGTTATTGGAGACAGTGAGGAGTCAGAAATTAGTGCGGGTAATAGTTTAGGTATGAAAACGGTTCAGATACTTCGACCGGGCGTTAAAAAGTCACCAAAGGCACAATTCCATGTGTCTTCGCTTCAAGAGTTTTTACGTTTGCTACAGATGTCTTAGCGCCTGTTGGACTAGGTCTGCGATTAGCGCTAGAAAGACATAAAGCGGAAACAAAAAAGCCCCGCATTTTCATGCAGGGCTTTCTGAATAATGGTGCCTCGACCCGGGATTGTAACGCGCGGCGCAGCCGCAGGGGCACGTTAGCGTGTGCCTGTGTTTTTTCAACCGCCGAAATCAAAAAAGCCCTCGCATTTCTGCAAGGGCTTCAATGATGGTGCCTCGACCCGGGATTGCAACGCGCGGCGCAGCCGCAGGGGCACGTTAGCGTGTGCCTGTGTTTTTCAACCGCCGAGATCAAAAAAGCCCTGCATTTTCATGCAGGGCTTTCTGAATAATGGTGCCTCGACCCGGGATCGAACCAGGGACACGCGGATTTTCAATCCGCTGCTCTACCAACTGAGCTATCGAGGCTGAAACTTGTTAGCGTTCTAGGCGTTTACTGCCTGTCCTGCTGTGGGTGCGTATTAAACGGTTTTCGCCTTCACAAGTCAACCGTTTTTCTCGCTTTTTTTGCGCTTTTATTACTGTTTGCGCATTGTTTGCTCAAAAAACGCTTTTTTGCTTATTTTTCAGGCGGAACGTAGCCTTCAATCGTAGGCTCTACGTCGTCAAACAAGTATGCCGACATCTTTTCTTCTAAAAACTTACGGGCATTCGGTTCCATCATATTCAACTTGTGTTCGTTAATTAGCATGGTTTGCTTTTTCTGCCATTCAGCCCATGCCTCTTTAGAAATATTGTCGAAAATACGCTTACCCAGCTCACCCGGGTAAAGTTGGAAATCTAAGCCGTCAGCTTCTTTTTGAAGCTTGCGACAAAATACCGTTCTTGCCATGTTATTTCCTTTCGTTCGCTATCTGCTAAGCAATAAAAGTTACGTTGGGCTTAGAAGGCCTAACGCACTAACTGCTGAATAATCTTGGTTGTAGGTGCCGCTAAACCAACTTCAATAGGCTCGTTCAACGAAAACCAACGAAATGCCATTTCGGCTACGCGCTTTGTTGGAGCAGAGTTTACCACGGCCACTACCGGGGTGATATCTAAATGAAAATGGCTAAAGGTATGACGGAAACCTTCAAGCGTTCGGGTTTCGTCGACATTGATACCTCGCTTGGCCAACTGCTCAATCCCCTCTTCTATTGAAGACACCTCAATAAAACCATATAGGCCACCCCACAGCCCTGTTGAGGGACGCTGCTCTAAATACACTTGGCTGTTAAACTGTGCCACCATCATATAGGTGGATTTTTCCGGTAGCGCCTTTTTCGGCTTCTTACCCGGGTAGTCGGCTTGCGCGCCTTGGGCGTAGGCAATACAGTCGGCTTGAAGCGGGCACTCATCACACTTTGGCTTGCTTCGCGTACAGATCATCGCGCCCAAGTCCATCATCACCTGCGTATAGTTGGCACAACGTCCGCCTTCTGAATTGGTAGGCGTGTTTTTCTCGGCCACTTCCCAAAGCTGATTCTCTACCTTTTTCTGTCCCGGCCACCCGCCGATTGCATAATATCGGGCCAACACACGCTTCACGTTGCCATCTAATATAGGAAAGCGCATATTGCGAGATAGCGAAAGTATCGCCCCTGCGGTTGAGCGCCCTATACCGGGCAAATCCATGACTTCTTCTAGACTATAGGGAAACTCGCCGTTGTACTTTTCTACCAGCGTATTCGCAGCTTTGTGAAGATTTCTTGCTCTTGCGTAGTAGCCAAGCCCAGTCCAATGATGAAGCACGTCGTCTTGAGAAGCCTTAGCCAAGTCGTGCACGGTAGGAAAAGACGCCATAAAGCGTTTAAAGTAGGGAATTACCGTGGTGACTTGAGTTTGCTGCAGCATTATTTCCGACACCCACACCTTATATGGCGTAACGTCTTGTTGCCAAGGCAAATGCTTTCGCCCGTGTTTATCAAACCATGCGAGTGCTCGCTCTGCAAAGCTACCTGTATATTGTTGTTCTGTCATAATCGTCTGTATGGGCAGTTACTACCGCTTGGTCGTTTTCTACTTAGCGACCATTCATTAAAAAGCGCGCTATGGTAGCATGTAACTAGCCAGTTTATTGTTAAGGAGCACACGTGTCTGTGCAGCACCCTGTTTTATTTTTTCCCGGTACGCTCTGTGACGAGCGCGTATTTCTAACGCTTTGGCGCGAACTAAATATTGCACAACGTCGTTATGTACCGCTTCAATGGGCAGCATCGCTAGAAGAAATGCTGGCATTAAGTGAAGATCGTATTCTTGATAACGAAAAAGTGCACCTTGTGGGTTATTCGATGGGCGGGTTTATAGCTGCATTGGTAGCACAGCGCAATCCTGCCAATATTGCTTCGCTAACCTTAATCGGTTACAACCCAGAAGGGTTATCAAAAGAAGAAATTGCAAAGCGTAAGCAGCTTACTACTATGCTTAAGCAAGGTAACTTTAAGCCCGACAACGACGCTTATCTTTCGCGATTTATCCACCCTTCCCGCTTAGCGGATGAAAACGTGGCTGGCGTTGTAAAATCGATGGCGCAGGATTTAGGTAAAACAACGTTACTCAACCACACGCTAGCAACCACACCACGAGAAAGTACCGTTAAAGCGCTCGCAAAGATCAATGCGCCAGTAACGTTTATTACTGCCCAGCAAGATGCCATTGCACCAGCAGAAACAATTAAGCAGCTAAAAAATGTACTACCCAAAGCGACGTTCCACACCATTAGTGACGCCGGGCATATGGTAGTACTTGAGAAAACTGACGCCGTAGCGTCGATTATTGCGAAACAAATTGGCGTATAAAATTACAGCATTTTTGCCACGATAGCGTTGCATAAGCCGTGGGTAAGTGGATAATGCGCCACCATAAAATTGGGTAAGAAAGGCATTGCAAATGAGGCAATTCAAAAGTCAGGCGGAAGCAGAAGCCGCTGGAGTATACGTAAGCAAGGTAAAAAGCTTCGTGAAACGCGAAGGTAGACTTACTAAAGCACAAGAAAAAGCGCTAGAAGATCACTGGCCAACCAAGGGCATTGACTACGCTGAAGCACCGTTATCGTTGTCAGAAATTTTTGGCCGAAGCGCACCTGTCGTTGTAGAAATAGGCTTCGGTATGGGCAAGTCACTGGTTGAAATGGCCGCGAATGCCCCTGAGAAAGACTTTATCGGCATTGAAGTTCACCGTCCTGGCGTTGGCGCATGTTTAGCTGAAGCAAGCGAACAAGGCGTCGAAAACCTGCGTGTAATGGACCATGATGCGGTAGAAGTCCTTAAAAATATGATCCCAGACGGTTCACTGTCTCGCCTACAGCTGTTTTTCCCAGACCCTTGGCACAAAAAGCGTCACCACAAACGCCGTATTGTTCAACCTGAATTTGTTGAGCTGGTTCGCACCAAATTAGCTATTGGCGGTTGTTTTCATATGGCGACGGATTGGGAGCAATATGCTGAGCACATGTTAGACGTTATGATCAATGCCGACGGTTACACCAATACTGCAACTAACGGCGACTATGTACCTCGTCCAGACTACCGCCCAATTACCAAGTTTGAAACCCGTGGCCAAAAACTAGGTCATGGCGTTTGGGATCTAATTTTCGAGCGTACTAAGTAATGATTTTATCTCCTCAAAGCCAACTGTTAGAACGTAATATCGCGCTTTTCGACGAAGGTCAGTGGGCATTTATCAACCCTTCTGATGCGTATTTTCTGGACGGTCTTAAATCGCAAGAAGTCACGGTAATTCACCAATATTTCGATATTTTTTCAGAGTGCGTAAGAGTCGTACCCTCGGTATCGTTTGATAGCCGAGATATTACGCGCACAGGTTTTGAGGTGACGCAAAAAGTCGGAAATCATACTCATATATTTACGCCTTTCGTTGCACTAGAGAAATCTCACACTGACGTGATGATTTTCTTACCCAAAGCAAAAACCCATTTTCAGATGCTATTGCGAATGGCAGCCAGCATGGTGGGCCAAAATGGTCGTATTCACGTGGTGGGTGAAAATAAGGGCGGTATAAAGAGTGCTGCTAAGTTGATGGACCAATACGGACCAACCCAAAAGGTTGATTCTGCTCGCCACTGCAGTCTTATCACCGTTTTAGTTGAAGAGCCACACCTTGCCTTTGAACCGGATGCATGGCTTGATATGAACACGTATCATGTTGAGGGCACAGCTTGGCAAGTGGCCTCTATGCCTGGCGTATTCAGCTACAAAGAACTGGATGCGGGAACTGAGCTTTTACTAGAAAAACTCTCAACGTCACTGAGTGGTGAAATTCTGGATTTCGCATGCGGCGCTGGCGTGATTGCCAGTTATATAATGCTTAAGTATCCGCATTTGAAGCTTCATCTTACTGATGTTAGCGCACTTGCGGTTTACTGTAGTGCACTCACCCTAGCAGACAATGGGTTATCAGCAACACTTTATGCTGCGGATGGATTGCACGGTTTTACTCAAAAAGTACAGCATATTGTCACCAACCCACCATTTCATACTGGCATTAAAACTGACTACACCATCACTAAGCGCTTTATTTCTGACGCTAAAGCAAGCTTAAGTCGTGGCGGCACTATGCAGATGGTGGCAAACCGATTTTTACCCTACCCAGGTTTACTCGCTGAGCACTTCCAAACGGTCTATACCACAGCACAAACGTCGCAATTTTCTGTTTATCAAGCGGCTTTGTAATTAAAAAAACCATTAGCTTGTGCTAATTTAGCTTTTCTACCTGTTGCTCATGCCATTGCATACTCCACGCAATGGCATACGGCGCTTTTTCCGTACACTATATTTAAGCATTACAAGTGCACTGCACGTTACGCTCTGGGGGATCACCTGTGAATATTGTATTTGCTATTTCAGAAGTTGAAGAATTGGTAAAAACCGGCGGCCTTGCAGACGTTGGAAAAGCACTCCCACTCGCGCTAGATACCTTGGGCGAAAGCATCACCATTGTTATGCCTTATTACCAAGTACTGGCTGAACAGTTGAACCTACCAACTGTAACCGAGCAACAAACCCTGTTTACTGAAGGTCAGGTGTACCATTTTGATATTCGCTACATGCAATGGCACGGTATTCCTATTTACTTTGTAGACTCGCCTGAATACTTTATGCGTGAAGGGCTGTACGCCAACGCATTTGAGGCCTATGAAGACAATGGTGAGCGCTTTAGCTTTTTCAGTGGCGCCGTACTCCAAACGCTAAAAGCTATCGATAAAAAGCCTGACATTATTCACTGTCACGACTGGCATGCGGCCATGCTGCCGTTTTTACTTACCCACGACAAATCTGGGTATTTTGACGGTACTAAAACCATATTCACTATTCATAACGCGGCTTTTCAAGGCGTGCATAAGCTTGAGAGCATTCCCTTTCTTCGCCATCATCCAAACATTCTGGCGCAAGTGCACGGCGGTTACATCAATATGCTGCAGAGCGGGATTGAGTTTGCCACGAAAGTGACAACCGTAAGCCCTAACTATGCAAGCGAGTTACTTACTGACCTGGGTAGTCATGGCCTGCACGAGCGGCTTGTAAATCGTCAAGCCGACTTAAGCGGTATTCTTAACGGATGTGACTACACGCAGTGGAACCCTGAGACAGATACATTCCTACCTGAGAATTACAGTGTAGAGAATCTTCATCCAAAGACCGCATGTAAACGAGTATTACAGGAGAAGTCAGGATTACCTGAGAATGGCAACGTACCGCTTATTGGAATGGTGTGCCGGCTGACTGAACAAAAAGGCTTTGGCTACATACTGCCCATTTTGGACGATTTAATTAAGCACAATGTTCAAATGGTAATTGTGGGCACGGGCGACCCTAAAGTGTGTATGGACCTTGGCGAATTCGCTCAACAACACCCTGACCAATTCGCGTTTATAAATGGGTTTAGTTCCGAACATGCCCATTTGGTAGAAGCCGGCGCTGATTTCTTCCTAATGCCTTCTCAATTTGAGCCGTGCGGATTGAACCAGATGTACAGCTTAGCTTATGGAACCATCCCCATCGTACGTTCTGTAGGCGGACTCAAAGACACGGTTATCGATTACAGCAACGATAGTGAAGGTACGGGTTTTGTGTTTGATGAACCTACGCCACATGCACTGCTATCTTGCATTCGTCGAGCTCTGCTGGCGTTCTACGAAGATGCCGGAAAATTCAGGGCGATGCAGCAACGAGGAATGCGAACGCGATTCACATGGGAAGCAGCGGCGAAGAATTACCAGCAACTATACGTTTCAACCCTCAACTAAAGGGCTTTGCGTACATTAATTATTGTTTATGGGCGTCTTCCTTTTTGCGCATTTTTGCGCCACTATGAATATATGGAAGACGCGAATGGACAATACGCAAAACGGATATGACGGATAAAGTAGTCAAGCTTACGATTAAAAGCCTTTTCATTTGGGTGGTAATGTCAATTACTACGTTTTCGCTTGCAGTGTTATCCAGTCTTGCCGTCTACACGCAAATTAAAACCTACCGTCATGAACTTGAGTCTAACGCACTCATGTTAGCCAAGTTGGTCGCAAGCAGTTCAGCTATGTATCTTTATGACGAAACGCCAGAGCGCATTGAACTTGCCCTAAGTAACCTTGCTGCCGCCGACCATGTATTAAATGCCCACGTTTACAAAGCGCAAAGCGGTAACCTAGAGCCCCAGATTTTCGCCTCTTATAACAAGGAAGGCCAGTTATTGCTAGGAGGCAAGGAAAATCAACTGGCGTCCATGTTTATGACACCTCAGTTGGCCGACACTGGGCAATACCTTGAATTAAGTGCAAAAGTCTTCGACACTGAGACGAACATTCAGTTGGGCTGGATATATTTACGAATTTCCTCAGAGAATTTTAACCAGCTTGTTGGAAAGTCGATTTGGCTTAATTTGGCAGTAGCCTTGGCGCTATTGGCTATTAGCTTTTACTTTGCAGTGCGTATGCAGCGCATTGTAACTGGCCCCGTTGAGGACATTGCCAACTTCTTGCAGCGTACTTCACGACAACGTGATTATTCAGCCCGTGCCAGCGGCTCCACCATTAGAGAGCTCGATATCTTGGCTGACGCCGTGAATGTGATGCTGTTTCGCATGCAAGAGTACATGCAAAAGCAACGACAGGCGGAGGAGCAACATAGAAAGCTCAATGCCAGCCTAGAAGATATGGTAAGTCACCGAACCACCGCCCTTAAGGATGCAAACCAGGAACTTATTCAAACGTTAGAAAAGCTACATCAGTTCCAGCGTCAAATTGTACAGAATGAAAAAATGGCCTCGCTTGGTGATATGGTTGCGGGCGTTGCGCACGAGGTAAATACTCCGATAGGTTTAGGCGTTACTGCGTCGACAATGATGTTAGACAGGTTAGCGGTTATTCAAAAAGACTTTGAAAATAAAACGCTGAAAGCCAGTGCAATGAAACGCTTTTTGGATGAAAGTAACGAAAACCTCAACATTATTTACCGCAATTTGAACAGAGCTGCCGAACTTATTAGTAGTTTTAAGCAGGTTGCTGTAGATCAAACCTCAGAATCTAGTCGAAGTTTTTGCGTTGTACAGCTAGTTAATGAGATACTATTGTCATTGCAGCCTCGACTCAAAAAATTAAAACACAACATCAACGTAGATTGCGACCCTACCCTTAGCGTTGAAACGAAGGCTGGCCCAATAAATCAAATCTTGATTAATTTAATCATGAATTCGGTTATTCATGGGTTTGAAACCATGGATGAAGGCACAATTGATATTCGTGCCGAAATGGTAAGTAGCAATAAGCTCAAGCTTGTTTATACCGATAACGGAAAAGGCATTTCCCCAGAAATTCGTAAACGGATATTTGACCCCTTTGTCACCACGAAGCGTGGGCAAGGTGGTTCCGGATTGGGAATGCACCTGGTATACAACTTAGTAACGCAAGCCCTTAATGGTTCAATATCGATTACCAGTGAGGAAGGCAACGGCGTAGAATTTGTAATTATCTTCCCCGTTGTTAATGCGAAAACGTCAGAATAGTTGTATAAAGTATGAACTTTTCTTGATTTTTATTGGCTAACCCCAATACCTTAACAGTAAGAATATTCACAAGTTGCTTGCAATCAAGTACATGAATATTAAAATTTAACCAGTTAGTTGCTTAAATCGTATTTTAGAAAGAGTGTAGAACACCATGCAGACGCCAAATGTGTTAATTGTTGAAGATGAGGTGGTAACCCGTACCACGCTTAAGAGTTTATTTGAAGCGGAAGGGTATAATGTGTTTGAGGCCGAGAACGGTGATCAAATGCATGATTTCTTCGAGAATCACGCTATCAATTTGGTTATCATGGACATTAACCTACCGGGTAAAAATGGCCTTATTTTGGCACGTGAAGTACGTGACCGTAAAAACGTTGGGCTTATCTTCCTAACGGGTCGTGATAACGACGTTGATCGTATTCTAGGTCTTGAAATTGGCGCAGACGATTATCTGACTAAGCCATTCAACCCTCGTGAATTGACTATTCGCGCGCGCAACTTACTGTCTCGTACTACAAACTCTTCAGAAGACGACGATTTACCAAGCCGTGTAAGCTTCAACGGTTGGACGCTTGACGGTGATAGCCGTTCATTGATTTCGCCTAGCGGCAAAGAGTTCCGTCTACCACGCAGTGAATTCCGCGCTCTTCACCTTTTCCTAAGCAATCCAGGTAAGATCCTTACCCGTGAGCAGCTAATTATGGAAATGACGGGGCGTGAACTTCGTCCGAATGACCGTACGGTTGACGTAACGATTCGTCGTATTCGTAAGCACTTCGAATCAGATCCTTCAGATGAAGAATTGATTGTAACCATTCACGGTGAAGGTTACCGTTTCTGCGGTCAGGTTGACGGCTAAGACGTTGCCTGAACGAGTTTTGAATTAATGAAAAGCCGCTACTGTGTAGCGGCTTTTTTATATGTAAACACTTTATCCCAATGACGGCATAGCTATGCTATGCCACGAATTGTCATTTGAGATATCGAGTGCTAAATGATCGGCTTCACACTGAGGATTAGCTGTCAGCAGCGCTAAAGCAAACTGAGTAGCGGTATTGCTTCTCTTCCAACAAGAATGCTTTATGTGTACTTGGGCTCCATGAATCATCGCCGCCTACGCCCATGTGGGCATGATCTATGTACACAAACACACAATCTTGAGGTGTTAAATCACAGGTGTGTTTTGCCTCGTCTAGCTGTGCTTGCCCATATTCGCTCACGTTAAAATAGAACTGTCCTTTTGCTTTCAGGCCGCTAACTTCAAGTTGTGTACAGCCACAGCGCAAGCCGTTGTCCGTTGGGAATATGTAGCACGTTTGCATCTCTTCTATAGGTAAGGTGTAGCGACCATAACGCGCTGCCGCTTTTCTGTCAGGATAGTTCTCAAATGGCCCTAGTCCTTCCCAGGTAATCGACGTTGGCTTATCGGCTACAGGCACTGCCGTTTGTATACCAATTCGCGGCATAGGTGGTAAACCGTCATCCAAGAGCACTTCAACGTCTACCGATAGCTTAGCCTGTGCATTTATGGTGTAAACCCACTTTGTTGCCGCTACCAGCTTTTCTGAATGGTGATAATCAAACAACGATGTTATACGCACGTCTTGCGCGCCCTGCTCTACGTTTACGCCCGTGCAAGTGCGTGTCCACTTGCCAATTCCAGCACGACGCCAGCGAGACTCCCACGCATTTGGGTCTGGATTATCAACTTCGCTTACCCCAATGTCGTTATCTAGCGGCGCTCTGAAAAAGTTATCTTCTAGCGGCGCGCTAAGTGTTTCCTCCGCGCCTTGAAGCCACGAGGTTAATAGCCCGCTCTCACTATTAAAGCTAAATACGTTATTTTGCGCATGTACCAGCAACATCCCATCCTGAGCTTCAATTGATAGCTCACTAGTGCCGCTTGTTGTTTCGTTATCATTAAGAGAAAACGATACTATTCCACGCTTGTTGACTAGCGCTAACTGGTCGGTGTCCATAACATGCCCTGCTTTAGCCCACGAGCAGTCATTCGCTAGTACCACATCAATATTTAAGTGGTAGTCAGCGCCTGCTTTAAACGTAATATCTGGGCTAAGACTGAGCATTTGTGTTTGTTGCGGGGCAATGTCGATTTCGCATTCGCCCTTCGCCTCAGCAATCGGTTGTCCATTTTCTAACACTTGCCAACGTAATAACTCGTTGTCTGTGCGTCTAAATAAGTAATCGCTGCTTACTGTAAGCTCAAACTTGTTGTCTTTCTCAACCAACGAAAAGCTTAAGTGCTGCTGACAATATTTAGCTTCTAATAAGTGCGGATGTGGCGTTCTGTCTGGAAATAACAGACCGTTTATACAGAATTGTCTGTCGTTTTCAGTATCGCCGAAGTCTCCGCCATAAGCCCAGTATGCTTCGCCGCTATTGGTGTGCTTTACTAACCCTTGATCAACCCAGTCCCAAATAAAGCCACCTTGAAGGCGAGGATAAGCCTTAAACGCTTTCCAGTATTCATCAAAGCTACCCAAGCTATTACCCATAGCATGCGCATATTCGCATAGAATAACGGGGCGGTTTTCCCCCGGCATCGACAACCATTTTTTAATGGCCCACTTAGGCACTGCATCGTCTTTAATGTCGGTATCAACCCGTGCGTACATTGGCGCAATAATGTCGGTAGCCGAAGTATCAGCGCCGCCGCCTTCGTACTGTACAGGGCGCGATGGGTCAAATGACTTTGCCCAGCCATACATTGCATCGTGGGTAGGGCCGTGACCAGACTCATTCCCTAACGACCAAATAATGATGCTGGGGTGGTTTTTGTCTCGCTCGACCATTTGCGTAAAGCGCGCCATGTAAGCGCCGGCCCAGAGCGGGTCGCGAGAAAGCCTTCCCATTGGGAACATACCATGGGTTTCGATGTTAGCTTCATCCACCACATAAAGCCCATATTCATCACAAAGCTCATACCAGCGCGGATGATTAGGGTAATGGGCAGTACGTACGGCATTGAAATTGTTTTGCTTTAACAACTTAATGTCTTCAAGCATGTCATCTTCATTAATTGCATGCCCTTTCGTTTGATGGTGTTCGTGACGGTTAACCCCACGAATTAGCACGGCTTTACCATTTACCAGTAACTGGCCGTTTTTCATTTCAATGTTTCTAAAGCCAACGTTATAGGCCTCAACATCAACGGCATTGCCATTCTCATCAATAAGCGAGACTACGATGCGGTACAGATTCGGTGTTTCAGCAGTCCAGTGTTTAGGTTCATTCACATGAAGCGTTTGAAAAACTACATCATCCCAACCGCCCTTTTCATCAATACGTTTATTGTTAGTGCCGGTAATGACTTGCTCGGTGACAGCGTTATCGCCATCAAAAAGCTGGATGCCCACTTTGTAAGTAGAAGGCGCATTGATGGCGGTACGTACGGTTACTGTTGCGTCGCGATAGCATGCGTCAAGGCTTGGCGTAACAAACACGTCCTGAATGTGATGCTGAGGTTTGGTGACTAGATTTACGTCGCGGAAGATACCGCTAAGCCACCACATGTCCTGATCTTCTAAGTAGCTGCCGTCTGACCATCGGATCACCATTACCGCTAGTCGGTTTTCACCTTCGACCAAGTAGCCAGACAAATCGAATTCAGCCGGTAGTCGACTGTCTTGGGAATAGCCTACATACTCGCCGTTGCACCACAAGTGAAACGCGCTATTTACCCCTTCAAAGACGATATGATTGCGCTGTTTTAACTCATCCTTGGTAACGTTGAACGTTGTTCGGTAGCAACCCGTTGGATTCTCGCTAGGAACCACAGGAGGGTTCACCGCGAAGGGATATTTCACGTTACAGTAAATCGGTTTGTCGTGACCTTGCAGCTGCCAGTTAGAAGGTACGGTAATGGTCTGCCAATTAGCAGACTCGTCACCGCTTAATGTTTTAGAAAGCAGGCTTTCAGGTACGTTTGTTGGAGCTTCAAATAAACGGAAATCCCACTGACCGTTTAAACTACGCTTTTGCGCATTGGTATTTTGCAATGCGTCTTTTAGCGTTTTATATCCGTGATGTGGACTGTGGGCATTGATGCGATTCCTCTGAGATACAACCGGGTTTTGCCAATCGTTTTGAGCCACTACTTGCGCAACATTAAGCATGTCATATCCTTTACTTTTTCGTTAAGCGCAATATAGCTAACTTTCATTAAATCCTTTATGCTCTAATCTTTCATATATTTATCCAAAACTATCATTTCACATTTATGCAACTTAGCTTTAGAGACATTGTAGACATAGGCCCTAAGTGCTTTGAACGCTTTATTGATAGTAGTAATGCGCCTGAAATCAGCGACCTGGAGATTGAACTAGCAGGATGCTCTAACTTATCAGGTGACTATACGGTAGGTCGCGTTTCGCCTCCTAACCACACCTTGTTTTACAGCATTCATGGAAAAGGAAAGTTTCGTGTCCCGTCAGGCGAGATGCAATTAGATGAAGGACAGCTAATTATTTTACCCGCTGGACAAAGTTTCGAAGTCACAATAGTCAGTGAGCAATGGGATATAATTTGGGTAAACTTGGCAGACTCCGAACGCTGGACACCATTTAATAAGCTAGGTGCTGTGATAGTGGATAATGCCATGCTGGAAGGACTGCATCATGCAATGGAACTTTTGTATTTAGAGCGTGACGTCGAGAATCGAAATTCGGCGATGCAAGTTGTGTCTCGCTATCTATACCGTATTATTGATGCGCCTTTGAGTGACGTACATACTCACGATGAGAAAGAACGACGCCAGGTAAGCAGACTACACAGCCTCTTTTCAGCGGTTGAAAAACAGCTTCAGTTTGATTGGGATATGGAAAGCTTAAGTGAGAAAGCGCATTATTCTGCCCCTCACCTTCATAGGCTGTGCTTACAAGTATTTGGGAGAAGCCCCAAACAGCACGTTATCCATTTGCGTATGACACGAGCCAAAAGCTTATTACTAAGCACGCAGTGGCCCGTATCTTATATCGCCAGTTATGTAGGCTACGCAAATGTATTTACGTTCTCGAAACGCTTTAAGAAGTCGACCGGGCTGTCTCCTTCAGCGTTTCGAGAAAGCGTAAACTAGCTGCCTGCTATCTTCATTTGGTCAATAAGCACCGAACCGGTCTGTACACTGCCGCGCACATCTTTTTCAGCGCCAATTGCCACAATGCCTTTAAACATATCTTTCAGATTGCCAGCAATAGTTACCTCGTGAACTGGGTATTGGATGATGCCATTTTCAACCCAGTATCCCGCTGCGCCGCGTGAGTAGTCACCCGTCACACCGTTAACGCCTTGCCCCATCAGTTCGGTAACGAACAAACCTGTGCCCATTTCTTTAAGCAGGTCGGCGTCGCTATGACCCGTATCACCTACTAGCCAGTTATGAATGCCACCGGCGTGGCCATTCGAGCGGGTGTTTAGTTTACGCGATGAGTAAGTGGTATAAAGATATGTGGCCAATTTACCCCCATCTACAATGGTCATGTCAGAACATGCCACACCTTCGTTATCGAAGCTTGAGCTTGCAAAACCGCCTTTGATAAACGGACGCTCTTCAATATTAAGCCACTCTGGGAAAACTTGTTTACCCAAGCTATCTAACAAGAAACTAGAACGACGGTAAAGGCTACCACCGCTAATGGCTCCGACATAATGGCCAAACAAGCTAGATGCGATGTCACGGTGTAAAAGCACAGGCACGTTGGCAGTGTTAATTTTACGAGCGCCCAAACGGTCTACAGTAGCTTTCGCGGCTTCGATGCCCACTGCACTTGCTGATTGCAGCAAAGACGCTTTACGACTTACTGTGTAAGCGTAATCGCGCTGCATATCGTTATCTTGTGCGCCAATAACCATACAGCTTAATGAATAACGGCTGCTAGGATAACCTGCATTGATACCGTGCGTGTTGCCGTAAACGCGCATACCTAGATTTGCGTTGTACGACGCGCCATCTGAATTAGTAATGCGCGAGTCGTAATTCATTGCCGCCGTTTCGGCTTCAATAGCAGTTTTAATGGCCTTTTCAGTATCCAACTCTTCAGGGTGATACAGGTCTAAATCAGGGAATTCAGTGGCGATAAGGTCGGCATCGGCCAAACCTGTACAAGGATCTTCACTGGTATAGCGTGCAATATCGACGGCTTTTTCTACTGCGAGTGTTAGCGCCGCTTTGCTCAGATCTGCGGTAGACGCACTCCCCTTTCGCTTGCCAACGTATACGCTTATACCTAAGCCACCGTCGTTGGTAAATTCAACGTTTTCAACTTCTTGCATACGTGAAGAAACGGCGATGCCCTGCACTTTAGACATGCTGGCTTCGGCTTGTGTTGCGCCTTTAGAAAGGGCTAATTTCAGTACATCATCTACGACATTTTGAATGTCGGCTAACTGCTGCTCAATTTGCATAGTAAGTTTCGCTGTCTTAATTCGACTGTGATAGTTACAATTTAGCTAAAGTGTAACACTAATGAGTTTGAAATGAGTGATCAGAAATACAATTCTCCTGAAGATCCTTACTTCGAAGATGCGCAAGCAGATGAGTTCGAAGAGGAAGAATTAATCAGTAAAACTGAGCTAAAGCGTCAAGCTAAAGAACTTCACAAGCTAGGTGAAACCTTGGTTAATTTAACCGATGCTCACATAGCCACGATCCCTATGGATGAAGAGCTAGCTGATGCGGTCGCTATTGCCCGCAAAGTGAATAAGAAAAAAGACGGTTACCGCCGTCAGCTTCAGTTTATCGGCAAAGCTTTACGTCAAAGGGATACCGCCCCTATTGAAGAGGCGTTGGCTAAAATTACACATCAGCACCAGGCGAGCAATGCGGCCTTTCATGCACTAGAAAAAGCCCGTGAAGCCGTGATTGAACAGGGCGACCCCGCTATTCAAAAGCTGATTGAAGCGCATCCTGAACTGGACCGCCAAAAGCTGCGCCAATTTCATCGCCAAGTTAAAAAAGAGCGTGAAAAAAATGCGCCGCCTAAAGCATTCAGAGAGCTGTTTCAGTATTTGAAAGACGTTATTCACGACGACTAAAGGGCGGCACGTTAGCCAAACTCGGCATTAAGGCCACCTGCCCAAGGGGGGTAATATGAAAATTTTTTCAAACCCTAATACTAAGCTCAGAAGTAAGTATGGCCAGTATCAAATTGCTGTACTGGGCGACATTGTTGGTGTATCGGCTGAAGGTATTGCTGATGGGGCAGCCATTGAGCGTTACGCACGCGACATGATGGATGTAATTAACAGCTTTGCTGGTAAGCGTTGGGCATTTCTAGGTTTTTTGCATGGCTCAGCTCTTCTCACTAAAGCGGGTGAGACAGAACTGCAGCGTTCAATAGAGTGGCGTGCGAAGCACGGAATGGCGCTTGGCGCGCTAGTTATCGGCGATACCACGGTGCAGCCCATTGTAAGAGCGCAATTTCAGAGAATTTACGACAATGCAGGCCTTGAGCTAGGTATTTTTGGCAATGAGGAAGATGCCATTAAGTGGTTGAATGAAAAAGGATTTGAAAGTTAGCCACGACTTATACCAGTCCGCTTACAAAAAAAGGTTGGTGCCCAAGCCCAACCTTTTCTTAGTTTTTGTGTGAAATTTTCGTGTGATGATTTAGGCTGAATTAAGCCGTACCACCCACCGTCAACTCGTCAATTTTAAGCGTAGGCTGACCTACACCCACCGGCACGCTTTGACCGTCTTTACCACATACACCCACGCCTTTATCTAGGGCAGTGTCATTGCCAATCATTGAGATTTTTTGCATAACCTCTGGACCGTTACCAATTAAGGTAGCCCCTTTCACCGGTGCGGTAATTTTACCGTTTTCAATTAAGTAGGCTTCCGCGCTGGAAAACACAAATTTTCCTGACGTAATGTCTACCTGTCCGCCAGCAAAGTTCGGCGCGTAAATACCTTTGTCGATAGACGCGATAATTTCCTGCGGATCATGTTGGCCTTCCAGCATATAAGTATTCGTCATGCGGGGCATAGGCAAGTGTGCATAAGATTCACGACGACCGTTACCGGTAGGCGCAACGCCCATAAGCTTGGCGTTATGTTTATCCTGCATATAACCTTTCAAGATACCATCTTCAATAAGCACGTTGTGCGCTGTTGGTGTACCTTCATCGTCTACCGACAACGAGCCACGACGGTCGTTTAATGTGCCATCGTCAACAACCGTCACGCCTTTTGCTGCAACGCGCTGACCAATGCGACCGCTAAATGTTGATGCACCCTTACGATTAAAGTCGCCTTCAAGGCCGTGCCCTACCGCTTCGTGAAGTAATACACCGGGCCAACCGTTACCTAATACTACAGGCATAGCGCCTGCCGGTGACGCCACAGCCTGCATGTTTACGCGTGCCATGTGAAGGGCATCTTCTGCCAAGGTTTCGTAATACGGTTTTCCGTTTTCGTCTTGTTTAAAGAACGAGTAGGCATAACGACCACCAGCTCCCGCTGAACCACGTTCACGTCTATCGCCTTGTTCTAGCAATACCGAGCAGTTCAAGCGCACCAGCGGACGAATATCAGTGGCTAAAGTACCGTCACTGCCAGCAACTAAAATTTCTTCATACACACCGCTTAAGCTCACCACTACCTGATTGGCAGACGGCTCTTGTTTGCGGATATAGGCATCTACTGCTTTTAAAAGCGAAATTTTCTCAGCGTCTTGCATCGCAAGAATAGGGTTATTTTCGCTGTATCGCGCTTGCACTGGTTTTTGTCCAAGCGAAGCAACTTGTTGTGAACCACCGCTTGGCGCAATGCCACGAGCCGCTTTACACGCTTTGGTCAACGCTTCTTCGCTTATTTCATCTGAATAAGCGAACCCTGTTTTCTCGCCGCTAATTGCACGCACGCCTACGCCGCGCTCTATGTTATAGCTGCCTTCTTTAATAATGCCGTCTTCCAACACCCAGCTTTCGTGCTGGCTTGACTGAAAATATAAATCGGCATAGTCGGTATCGTGACGATGAATAGTCGCTAAAGCACGCTCTAGCTTAGAGATATCTAGCCCTGAGTCAGATAATAAATGACGCTCAACAGATTTAGACAAAGTGACTCCTGAATCGGTTATGTTCGGCAACCGGCATATTCTGTTTAATGGTTTCTCTTTCTGCAATATCTACTTTTGCCGAGACTAACCCTACGTCGGTTTTGCGTTCGGCAAGGGTCTCCCCCCAAGGCGACAGTACAAGACTGTGACCGTATGTTTCGCGGCCATTTGCATGCACACCACTTTGATTTGCAGCTACCACAAAGCACTGCTTTTCAATGGCTCTGGCTTGCAACAACGCATGCCAATGCGCTTCTCCGGTGCGCTGGGTAAAGGCCGCTGGCAACACCAAAATATCGATATCGCCCATTGCAGTAAATAACCCTGGAAAGCGTACATCATAGCACACCGCAAGACCAATGTTGCCTATTGGCGTTTCAACAGTAACCACCTTGCTGCCCGCTTCGGTTGTCGCCGATTCACGATAACTGCCCGTGTTGTCGTTAACTGATACATCGAACATGTGAATTTTGCGGTAGTCTGCTAACACATCGCCATTGGGGCCAAACAGCATGCAGGCTGCGGAAAACTTCTCTGGGCTATTGGTTTTCACTGGAAACGTACCCGAAACCAGATAGCACTGATATTGTGCAGCAAGCGCTGACAAACGTCGCTGAATCTCACCTTCGCCCTTTGTTTCTGCCACAGCAAGTTGGCCTTTGTCTTTACCGCCGAAATAAGCAAAACACTCTGGAAGCACAACTAAACTGTCTTTCTCAATCTTTGCCGATGCCATTTCGTTTGCAACGGTGTCGAGATTTTCTTCCACGCTTGGCGCAGATGTCATTTGTAATGCAACTAAATTAACCATCGATCACCTCCATTTTAAGCCTGCGTACGTCATCTTCCGTTAACGGTCTGTCTTGCGGGTTTGCCGGTACAGGCGCATTTTGCGCAGGTAAGCTAATGTCTTTGCTGTTGCGCTCAACTTCGTCGAACTTAGGATCTTTTATGGTGCCTGTAACGCGATAGTTCACATTCGAAATAACTTTCGCAGAGGTTAGCACCTGGTCTATGGCAAGAGCAGCGAGCGCAGTGGGCGGCGTAGCCAAGAAATACACTAAAAACGGTAAGTTCCCGGTTACGTTCGGTGCGAACGATACGTTGTAATTTAATCCACCGGTATTGAGATCGGTGAAGCCCGTGATCTCTATTTCACCAGCGCCGCCGTCAATTTCAGTATCGTCGGTATACGCTTTGCCATCAACAATACTTAACGTACCGCCCATATCGTCGTAGAAAAAACCCTTAGCAAAAACGTCTCGAAAGTCGAGGCTGAGCTTCCGCACTAACGAGTTCAAGCTAAACAGGGTAAAGATACGTGACCCCTTATCACTCAACTCAGTTAGATACCCATCTGAGAGCGACCACTCAACATTACCGTTTAGCTGTTCAAACCCGAAATCCATCGGCGCATTTGGCCAAGTGATATCAAACGCGACGTTTGCGCTAGAATCTTTTATACCTGATTCAACACCATACTCTTTTAGCATCTGCCCAACGTCGGGAGACGTTAATGTTCCGTTTAACGCGCTTTGAATCTCGCCTCCGATGTGCTTCCAATAACCCGTTGCGGTAACGTTAGTTTCATCAGATTTCACTAGAAGCTGGCGAATGGCTAAACCATTCTCTTCCTTCGCGATGTCTAAGGTAATTTCACCTAAATCGATGCCGTGCACGCCACAGGACTGACAATAAAAATAAATGGGCGGTAGCGTATTTGGGTCAATATTGTAGGGCGACTCGCCTTCCTCACTTGGCATAGCACTATTCGTAGCTAACTCAACGCCGCTCTCTGAACCGGTTTTTGTCACCCCCCCGGCTTGAGCAGGCTTCTCTAGTGATAAATAGTCGGCATTTATCTCAATGCCCTGCTCGTCTAAATCACTATTAATACGAATAGTGGCTCTTGCCTGAGGCGACGCTAAGTCTAGGATCCAATCTTTATTGCGTTCTGTTGCACTGAGCTGCGCATCATTAATACTGTGGCCAGCAAAATTTAGCTTGTCGGCTTTGGCGAATATCCGCGAGGGAGTACCAAACAAATTCGCTTTTTTGCTTTCGTTTGATTGAATACTCGATTGAGCATTTGTTTTTGCAACGGCGGTGCTGGTGTCTTTCCCTTTACCGGAAAGTAACATATTTATAGTGGTAAACCATTCTTGCACATCAGCTTGAGCTAGATTCGCACTGATACTAAAACCTGTACCAATGTTGGCTATATCGCTTTCGCCAAGTGCCAAGTGCGCACGTGAAAACTGCATTTCTTTGTGCGGTAGTACGCCATCAAAACGAATGTTATCACCAAGTGACGCCTCCACATTTGATGCTTTGCTATCGCCTTTACTGGTAATAAGCAGCGGTAAACTGCTGCCCGCTGGCGTATCGAAGGGAGCAGGCAATACACTTTGTGTCGCCGTTAAATCTGCAGTTAAATTGGCAGTATAGTTAAACCCACTGTTTGAAAGCGACAGTTGAACTGTAGTGTTCCAATCACTTTCGCCGTCGATGTATTCGGTGAGGTCTGTATTCACATAGTTAGCGAGCGGATGTACATGCCATCGCCCACCTAACTCTACATTTAGGTCGTATGTGTCGCCCTGTCTACCGGATAGCGACAAGTTTACCGGCTGTTTAAGAAACTGCGCCTGAAGCCCACTTGCGTCTATATCGCCATTAACAAATGACACCTTTCCCGATGCCTTATCAAATAGCATATTTGTGGTCGCAACAAAAACGGGGTTATTCGACAAGTGCGCCGTTCCCGATGCCACCACATCTTTGCCTTTAAACGGGATATCAAGCTTTATGTCGGCAGTTAGAGGCCCGCCAATTTGCACGTCTTCGTTAAGTACTTTGCCTAAAGATTTTTTAAGGGACGAATCCATCATTAACGCGGTTAGCGCGTCGCCAGTGCCAGTACCATTGGCATAAATAATCAGGCGAGCATCTGGACTAAAGCTTGGAATGGCAGCCGACATATCACTGATTTTCATACCAGCAAGCGTCGCACTAGGGCTCTCCATCACTAATGCATTATTCACAAAATACAAAGATAGGTCTAAGTTATTAAGTGCCGGCCAGTCTGGCGCAAAAAGAAAATCCCCCTGCTCAATATCGACATACGCCTGAAAAATGCCCGTGTTGTCGTCAAACGGGAAGTCACTCGTGCGACCGTGCCACAGCACGCGCGCATTTGCGATTTCACCTTCTCCTGTAAACGCACGAGTAAGGTATTTATCGGTATTAGCCCCCATTAAAGAAGGGGGAAATAAACTGCTCACCTCATTTAGCGCCAATGGGCTTACATCCACATAAAGTGACATAAACCCTGTCGACGTATTCAGTTTAAACTGCGGGTGAAGAGTAACGGCATCACTATCAAGCAGCATATCGCTGCCTTTTACTACCCACTGCTTGTCTTCGCTATCTATCTGCTCTGGGTAAATATAAAACTGAGATTTAAACAGCTTTATCTTGACGTCTTTCTTAATTACGCCGTTGGCACTTAGTAAGCTATCCGCACTCTCTAAGTAGATAGCGCCATTATTTTTATACCAGAAAAAGTCTGCGTCTAGCGACGAAAGACCTGGTACCTTATCTGTTTTGTCCCACTGCAAATCTAGCACTTTAGCCGCTAAAGAAGGCTGGCCGTTGTGCCATTGAATCTGCAACGTGGCCAACTCGCCTTTTGGATTTAGCCCGCGTATTTCTTCTTCACTGGTATCATCCATGAAAAGCGGTAACAGCAGCAGAAAGGGGTTAATTTGCACTGGCTTTACGGTGTTTATCAGCGCATCACCATTTGCACTTATACTGCCAATTAGGTCTGTTGTAAGGGTCTCGTTGCTCGAATTAAGCACCAATTGATCCACTCGGACATTCCAGCCTCCCTGTCTGTTCTCATCGTTAGGCAACGCCTGAAGACTACCTCCGCTGATACCTGTTACCGTTTTCGCGCGGCCACTGCCCCACTCTAAAAGGCTTTCACTAAGCTCGGCTTGTACGCTAGTGACTTCACTTTGAGAAAAGTTAGTCCACACTTCAAAGTTTGCGCGGCTTTGCGCTAGTGGACGCTTGGTTTTGATGAGATCGCTAACCCACGGAGAAATATCGAGCTCTTCTGCTTTGGCGTAAAACACGCCGTTAAACTCTTCCCGCGTGCCCGTGATATCAATGATAAACGACGTCGAGTTAGCCGCTAAATCTGCAACCTTGAGCTGACCTAAACCTTGGTGTCGCTCTTCATGGTTGTTCCACGATAAACTTTCAATATCAAATGAATTGGTTTCATTAAGATGAGTGACAGATACCACCCCGTCTTCTAACGAGAAGCTTTGAAGCTGCTCTAAAAACAGACGCTCTAGTGCATTTACTACAGGGAAGTTATTCTTATCGCCTCCAGAAAGACGATCGGCGTCAATATCAAGCTTAAGACCACGCAGCTCAAAACGGGTAGATGAGATAAGTTGGTGGCGTAGCGATTCCCAAAAATCTAGCTCGACGTAGATTTGCCTGATATCCAATGCAACAGGGGAAGCATCGTTTTTAGCCAACGACACCGAATTGAGCACAATACTTGGACCATTGCGCTGCCAAACAGCATGCACACTTTGGATGGATAGGTTTACGCCATACTGCTCATTAATATAATTTTCCAACAGATGTTTGTTGTGCTCAATATGCGGCAGAGCATAGCGTGCAGCGCTTAAAACAAGCGCGAAAAGTACAAGCAATACGGCAAGTAGCAGCCAAAACTTCTTAAGCAGATAAGCGGCTACCGACGAAAAATTTGTCACATTTTGCCTTTGTATACGTTAATGCATTACATCATGACGACGTCGTACTTATCCTGATTGTACAATGTTTCTGTTTGAACCTTGATTTGTTTAGACACAAATACTTCCAGTTCTGCCAGCATATGAGACTCTTCGCCCATTAAGGCTTCCGCCACTTTTGGTGAAGCGTAAACCACAAACTTGTCTGCGTCGTAGGCGCGATTCACCCGTACAATTTCACGCATAATTTCAAAGCAAATGGTTTCAATGGTTTTTACCGTGCCTCGCCCTTTACACACCGGGCATTCTCCGCACAATATATGCTCAATGCTTTCACGGGTGCGCTTACGGGTCATTTCAATTAGCCCTAGCGCAGTAAAACCGTGAATATTTATCTTGGCTCTGTCCTTGTTCGTCGCCACCTCTAATGAGTGTAAGACACGTCGTTTGTGGTCTGGTTCAATCATATCGATGAAGTCGATAAGGATCATCCCACCCAAGTTGCGCAATCTTAACTGACGGGCAATTGCCTGCGTCGCCTCAATATTGGTGTTAAAAATCGTTTCTTCTAAGTTCCGGTGGCCAACAAAAGCGCCCGTATTAATATCGATTGTGGTCATCGCTTCGGTCTGATCAATGATCAAGTAGCCGCCAGATTTTAAATCGACACGGCGTTCCAAGGCTCGCTGCGCCTCATTTTCCACATCGTATAAATCAAAAATAGGTCTATCACCCGGGTAGTATTCGAGCTTGCCGTTCATTTCAGGCACGTACTCTTTGGTGAACTGGTGAAGTTCATTGAATGATAGTTTCGAGTCGATTCGAATTCTGTCGAGCTCTGTACCAACAAAGTCGCGTAGCACTCGTCGTGCTAGCGGTAAGTCTTCGTAAAGCACGTTCGACTTACGCTTTTTCATACGCGACTGAATTTTATCCCACAGCCTTCGCAAAAATGCTGCGTCGGACTGCAGTTCGTTTTTGCCCACGCCTTCAGCCGCAGTACGCAGAATGAAGCCACCGTTTTCATCACAAAACTCTTGCACCAGCGACTTTAAGCGCTCTCTTTCTGCTTCTTCTTCAATGCGTTGAGATACGCCTACGTGAGTTACCGAAGGCATAAATACAAGATAACGGCTGGGGATAGTAATGTCTGTGGTAAGGCGTGCGCCTTTGGTACCGATAGGATCTTTCACTACCTGAACCACAATATCTTGACCGTCTCGCACCAACTCGCGAATGTCTTGCTTTTGAATATGGCTTGCCGAGACTTCTTCAGCAATTTCATTGTGAATGACAATGTCAGATGCATGTAAGAAGGCGGCCTTTTCTAAACCGATATCAACAAATGCTGCCTGCATTCCCGGTAATACACGGCTAACTTTACCGCGATAGATATTGCCAACCAAACCGCGTTTGGTATGACGCTCTACGTGAATTTCTTGCAGTATTCCGTTTTCAATAAGCGCCACCCGTGACTCTGACGGGGTAACGTTAATAAGCAGTTCAGCACTCACGACACAACTCCAAATGCATTAAGTAATTGGCGGGTTTCGTACAGTGGTAGGCCTATTACGGCACTTGCACTGCCGTTAATGGAAACTACAAACTCACCACCAATACCTTGAATAGCGTAACTCCCTGCTTTGTCGGCAGGTTCTCCTGTTTCCCAGTATGCGTCAATTTGCTCATCCGTCAATGCTGCAAAAGTCACAGATGTGGTAATTACTTGAGTCTGTTGCTGAGCGTTATCAAGCACACAAATAGCGGTAAGGACGTCATGAGTTTTACCAGAAAGCATAGTGAGTATGCGCTTAGAATCTGCTTTATCTTCTGGCTTGCCAACACTTTGTCCGTTAAACGATATTAGGGTGTCGCTGGCCAGAATAACCTTGTCGTCGGTCATTGCCTGCAGATCCTCAAGGTATGCTTTCACCGCTTGGGCTTTTTCACTGGCTAGCCTTGCGACAAGCTCCATCGGTGGCTCGTTGTCACGGGGCGACTCGTCAATATCGGCAGGCTGTATTGTATGGGCTATGTTCATTTGCTTGAGCAAAGCGGTGCGTCGTGGAGAGGCTGACGCTAACACTACCGATTTTGTCATTGGCTTACCTTTGGTTTAATCGAGAACGTGTTCGGGTCACGAAATTGAAAACTGTCTGCGCGTGCGTCGAAGCAGCCAAAATACCCACGGCCACAACACCATTGACGTTATCACTGGCCACAGGTAATCGACTTGGAAATAAATATCTGTCAGTAGATGCTGCACCCAAAATGTAAGTAAGTGGTATAGCGCCGATAGTAGACCGATAATAATGGCTTGCTGCCATACAGAATAATTACGCAACCGTTGGTAGTTAGCCGCTAATACGTATACGCAAATACTCAACCCAAGGCTATGAATACCTAAGGTCGTTCCTACCAATACATCCATGGCTACGCCCGTTAAGAAGGCTACACCCACATTCACTCTGTGGGGCAACGCCATGCTCCAATATGCTAATACAACCAGCACCCAGTCAGGGCGGTACACATCAACTTGAATGGGCAGTGGAACAATTTGCAGTACCAGAGCAACTAACAGACTAATCCATATAACGAGGTTACGTTTACGCATCTGAAGACTCTTCCTCGTTTACAGCTGGCTTATCAGTGTCGTCAGTTGAGTTAGCATCAGACTCATTCTCTGACTCAGGCGTGTGCCATAACAGCAATAGGTGTCGAAGCCTGTCTAGGTTTGCTAAAGGTGTGACAATAACACGAGCAAAAGGGCGGCTTTCATCTCGGACGACTTGTGACACTCTTGCCACAGGGTAACCTTCTGGAAAGACTTTTCCTAAGCCAGACGAAATTAATGTGTCACCTTCTTGAATATCGACACTATGAGGAACATGCTCTAGATACAGCTCGTTTAGTGCGCCGCTTCCGGTTGCGATAAAGCGAATATCGTTTCGAAGAGATCGCACAGGAATAGCGTGGGTAACGTCGGCAATCAGTAATACACGGCTGTTTGTAGACCCAACTTCCATTACCTGACCCACTATGCCCTTATCATCAATAACTGGCTGAGACAGATATACGCCGTCTATCGCCCCCTTGTTGATAACCACCTGCTGGCTGTACGGGTTTTTATCCACCGCCATTAACTCAGCAACCATTTTTCGAGAAGAAACCCGAATAGGTGCCTGTAGTAACTCTCGTAATTGCGCATTTTCTTTTGCAATTACATCGAACTGCTGGAGCTTTTCGCTCATTAGCAACAGCTGATTATTAAGTTTCTGGTTTTCGGCCAGCAATTGTTCTTGAGAGGTAAAGCGCTGGGCACTTTCATTTAGCATTAAACCGGGAAGGTTTGCTAAATACTGAAGTGGGCTCATTAATGAGTTGAGATAAACCCGCGTTGATTTGAAACCGTCTAGCTTATGGTCGACAAATATCAGAATCACCGACAGCACAAGCGCCAGTGTAAGCCTGTTATTTAACGAAGGGCCGCGGGTAAAAATAGTATCCATGATACAAATAAGGCAACCTTACGGTTGCCTTTCCTGTTTATTCGTAGCTAAACAGGTCGCCACCGTGAAGGTCAATCATATCGAATGCCTTACCACCGCCGCGTGCTACACAAGTAAGCGGATCATCAGCAATAACAACTGGAATGCCCGTTTCTTCCATTAGCAATCTATCTAAGTCTTTAAGTAACGCGCCACCACCGGTAAGTACCATACCGCGCTCAGAAATGTCTGAAGCAAGCTCTGGCGGAGACTGTTCAAGCGCCACCATAACTGCTGAAACAATGCCGGTTAGTGGTTCTTGAAGCGCTTCAAGAATTTCGTTTGAGTTTAGCGTGAACCCGCGAGGTACGCCTTCTGCTAGGTTGCGACCGCGCACTTCAATTTCGCGCACTTCTTCACCTGGGTAGGCAGCACCTATTTCATGCTTGATGCGTTCAGCGGTTGCTTCACCAATTAGTGAACCGAAGTTACGACGAATGTAGTTGATAATAGCTTCATCAAACTTGTCACCACCAATACGAACGGATGATGAATAAACTACGCCGTTAAGTGAGATAATGGCAACTTCTGTTGTACCACCACCAATATCGACCACCATTGAACCTGTTGCTTCTGATACAGGTAAACCCGCACCAATAGCAGCCGCCATTGGCTCGTCGATAAGATAAACTTCGCGGGCACCTGCACCCAGTGCAGATTCTTTAATTGCGCGGCGCTCTACTTGTGTTGAACCACAAGGAACACACACTAATACACGAGGACTTGGGCGCAAGAAATTATTGTCATGCACTTGCTTAATAAAGTGCTGAAGCATTTTTTCAGTGACGTAAAAGTCGGCAATAACACCGTCTTTCATCGGACGAATTGCACGTATATTACCCGGCGTACGACCAAGCATTCGCTTAGCTTCTGCACCTACTGCTGCAACACTTTTTGGTCCTGCTGCGCGCTCTTGACGAATAGCTACTACTGAAGGCTCGTTTAGAACAATACCTTGGTCTTTTACATAAATCAGCGTATTAGCTGTTCCGAGGTCGATGGACAGATCGTTAGAGAACATGCCTCGAAGCTTTTTAAACATGAAGAGTGTATTCCTGTTTCTGTGTTAACGCGTATTTGCAAAGGTGAGATGGCGACGCTTTAACGTGAAGTCGATATTTATTCGCACACTTTAACAATGGGGGCTATTTTGGGCAAGTAATGCTGTAATTAAGTGACGAAATAACTGCATTTTTGCTTAGTAGTTTTAGCGCTTTACCCATGAAGGGATACCACACACGCGTTTCCAAATAATTTTAAAATTAGACCCACATAGTGACCCTGCGAAAATTAGAAGGTTCAAAAACAATTTGCTAATAATTTACATCTCTTTATGTTGGCGCCACTACAGTGTGCTACGCAGCTAGCGTTAAGACCAAACCGGATAACCTTCTTTGCTAATTATTGATTTGCTCGCGCTTGTAAATGATATTGTCGTTTCCTCGATACACACCATATGTAAGCGTTGCGTTTGGGGGATTATCAGCTTCGCCATCTCCATCCCAATCCCACAATAGCCAAGCGTCAGGCGTATAACTAACAGGGTAATTGCCAGCACCGTTTGGTGATGACAGGCGTATTCCGTCACTATCTCTATAGGCTCCTTCACTTAACGACTCTTCCCCCGAAGAAACCAATTCACCAGATTCGTCATTCACGTTGTCGTGATCATAAGCCGTACAACTGTCATACTTATTAATTCGCCAATTATTTCCATCCCAATATTGGGTGCGAAGCGGTAACAAAAGCGCTTCGTCGGCTGCACCGTAGTTATTTATTAACGTAGCACGACCATAGGCGAAGCTGATTGAATCACCAAAATCATCAACGCACTGACCGGAGCAAGAAAGTCCATTGAAGTTTGCGCCCTCAATTTGTGCTTGGTCTGCCACCAGCACGACAGCGGCATCGATATATGCCCCGTCCAGTGTTGCGCTACCTAAGCGGCTAAATGCAATGTCATTATCAGAGAAAGTAATTTGTCCTGTCGCTCCGCTTTGAGGCCAGCCTATCGAGTTGATATTTTCCAAACGGTTTAGCAAATTGCCGTCATGCTCAACCTGCAAACCGAGACTGGTTAGCTTATCAAAACCATCGTAGTAGTTTGTGGTGCGGCTGCCATTTTGGTTAAGTGCGGTTAGCGAGAAGCTCACTTCACTTATAGGTTGACCAAAGTAGTTGAACGCATTACTGGTAGTACATGCCGCCACCAAATTTCCTGTTAGCGAAAAATTTGATGGCGCAAATCGTCCCACATTATTTAATTGGCCCAACACCGTAGAGTCTGTCAAATAGGTATCTTGAGCGACAATGGATATGATGCCAACTTCGTCATAATTTAAAGCTTGATTAACTTTACCCTCGTCTTCAAAATTGACGCTTGTGATACTTAACGAACCTGCAGAGCCGCTTACTGGTAGCAATTGCTGAGGAGTGAGGTTGACACTACCTGAATAATGTTCGGCCGTATTATTATTTGCTAAGTCTGCAAAGTTATCTGGTATCCCATCGTCATTATTGTCTTCACCATCAACCCATTGCACAGTACGAAGACCTAGCACAAAGTTTTCTCCCGTACGCTTTAGCAGTGAGCCATTCGGATTGATTGCATACCCGTTTGGGTTGAAACTGGTGCCAGCGTCATTTAAGACATCCATTGCGAAACCGAATGGACGAACTTTAAAGATGTTTGATGAACCTGTTAGTGCGGCTCTATCAGTAATTGTTCCTGACAGCGAAAGCTCACCCGCGTCCGGATACCGCAACGTAAATTCCGCTCGCGAATTAGTATCAAACTGCAGAGAAAATGTCTGTGGTGATAGTCCAATCTGATAAGTATTACCGTTATTTGTCAGGGCTAACTTGTTTGAACAGTTGCTAGAGCTTGAGCAATTGTAGTTGAGGTCGACATCAACAATTTTGTTTTTCAAGAATTCTGAATTACCACAGGCCTCAACGGCATAATTTTTACTATTGAAACCTTCGTCAGAAGGCTTGCCTGATAGCTGGGTGACGATGGTTGTGTTGTTGTCAGAAAGGTTTTTAAATACCAGGCCATCATCTTCAAAGTTTATCTTGCAGCCTTCTATACCCACTTCTTTTCCGCCAATGAAACAGCGCAGCTGAGACGATGGCGTCTCACCTAACGTTGCAAGCTTTGTGTCTTGCCCCTTTAGGCTATCGATAGCTAAAGAGATTTGCCCAGTAAACGACACGATATCGCTTCCAGTCCATCGGAAATTGTTGCTATTTTGCGGGGATAGGTTAACCGTAGAGGGTTGAGAGTAAATGAGGTCGCAATTTACATCTGCGCAGGCTTTCAGTGTTACTTCTTTTGCCGCGCAGCTACTACCTTTATTGTCGGCAAGTTCATACCGGTAGTGATTTAATACTTCTATAACCTCACGTCCACATATGCCAGGAATATTATTTGGTACTTCATTAGCTGTTACGCTGAGGGGAGCTGGTAGATTTGCCGTTGTTGAAGAAACAGACTCAACGCCTCCTCCTGCATTGAAGCGGCCGACGATAGTTTCGTCACCCACATTAGCGAACGTGACCTTCCCTTTGGCAATAACCAACGCCCTCGGGTTTGAACCGTCAATAACCACATCACCGTCTACATAAATCGCTAGGTAGGCTCCATCTGCAATGGTGACGTTAGCATTAGCCATAACGAAGCGTGTTGGTTGCCCCGGTGGATTGGTACCGGGGTCGGCAATATAGATTCTAGTCGGTGCAACAACGTTATAGTTTCCTGCCGCCATAAGCACATTCAGCCGACTATAAAAATAATCGCCGGCCAAATTACCAGGGGCTAAGTCTTCACTGCTATCATTAACTGTGAGGGTTGGTATAGCTCTGGCCTGTGATGCGGTTAGTGAGTCTGTATTGTTCACTGTACAGTCGACGCCTGGTTCTCCACATTTTGGATAGTCCGCATTCCCAGCTGTTCCCCCAGCCACTAGTTGTGTGGCACTAAGCACACCACCATTTTCATCAATAATGCGACTGAAAGCGGGTAGGTTAATAGGCGCACCACCAAATGCTGCCACCGCACCCGGGAATGCAACGTCGCAGCTAGGAATTTCACCACTAAACACAAACTCTGATGTCATAGCCAGAATACTAGCGTCTTCTTCGGTATGATTACGTTCTGAGTCCATACTTCGGTCTTCATCTACGCGAAGGCCCAATTTTGTTTTGCTCACACCACAACTGCGCAGCCAGCCACCATCGCCTCCGTTGCGGCTAATTTTACTCGCGGCAACTAGCGGCGTTTGTGTGTATTTATTTTTAAAGCTATTTTGAAAACAACCATCGTCCCATCCCTGAATGCGCACGTCCGCAAAGTCTGCCTCCCAGACCACCTCTACACCGTTGTCATCAAAGAACCTGCGGTCGAACCCTTCAGTTGTTGCCATATAAGCAACCGTTTCGGGACGTGTGACGGGCTCAAAATCGGTTTCTGATGCTTCCAGTGCTATGTAATATGACGGCGCTTCGTATTTAGCCGCAATAGTTAAAAATGGAAGCAAATGCTCATTGGGAGGCTTTTTCCCATTTACATCCACTTGGTTATTGACAGTTTGAATGGAGTGAAAAAATACAGGTTTTTCACCAAAGTTAGTTTGCAGAGGCACCTGTGCGTATCGAGCATCTTCTGTTCCGGGAACTAATGTACCTATTGGAATGTACCAAGGGGAACTAGTAGAGGCTTGGATGGTTGTAGCATCCAGCTCCATTTTTCCTACTTCAACAATATCCCCATTCGGAAATTCGTGAACGCCGTAAGCAATGGCTAAGTAATGGCCTCCCATCGTGATATGCGGACCATCTTCTCCGGAAGGCTCAAGGGGCAGCGCTTCAAACCCGGTTCTGGTTACATTGCGAATTTTGACAATGGCAGGGTTGCCCCCCTGATTAGTAGACAGCATAAACACCGCTGGCGGCTCGTCGTATACCTGTGAAAAGCTAATGGTTGTCCACTCTGCTTTATTGTAGGTGTTTTGAAGCTCGATGAACCTGCCTTCGATTTGAGGAACGGCTTGCACAGCTAACGCTTGTATAAACAAGGCACAAATCAAAAAGAGTCGAGCAACAGAATTACAGTATGTCATTATTCTTCCTGCCTTACTTCAACAAGAACGCGTTTTGAGGTTTCGAGCTGGCCGGTACTGCACTGCGCTTCGGCCCCTAACGCATAAACCCTTATTTCACCAGCGGCAACTTCAGGCTCATCGACTTCAGTTTCCACCTCACAAGATAGCGTAATCGTACAATTCTGCATGTTGACTACACTTATAACTACCGGCTGTGTTATGACTGTGCACGCCGGATTATCGCCGTTAATTAGCCTAGAAATAGCGACTTCCATCCCACTTTGCGCCGCTAAGTAAGCACGAGCGCCATAATATTCAATGGATTGCTGGCGAATATTCGATGAGATTTGATTAGACAGCGCAATACCAAGACCTAAAAGTACGATACTAATGATAATTGCTACTATAGTGGTTGAGCCTTTTTGGCGCGCAGGAGAACCAGACAACCCGACAGGACGTTGGCCTATACGATACTTTTTTTGTTGGCGTGTTTTACTATGGCACATTAGGGAAGTGCACCTCGTGTACAACCGATATCTGTTCATCGTCACTGCTTTGTAATGTCATTTGCAGTTCGATTAAGCCATTTTGCCGTAACCCTGCAGTGACCACATTCGCACTCCACGAAACCACATTAGTACCAAGGACGCCCGACGTAGCACCTTGCGTCCTAATTAAGCGTTCACCTTGAACGGAAGATGTTCTACAAACGGTTACTTGCGCTTCAGGAATGAAGAAGCGTTTTCCCGGTGAAGATTGTGTATTGGGGGCACTCAGTGTGAGGTCATATTGATTATCGCTAGTGGGATCGGAAGCTGCGTCGGCAATAACATCTATTATTCGCCCGTTATCATTCACGCTCTGCGGATTTGTTGGGTATATAACAAGAGTGTCGTCCTTACTCAACTGACTATTGAACACGACTACGTGCATAGGGTTATTAAACGCATCGCCCACATAGGTGCCACTCTCCTTAATAGGGTAGTAAGAAAGGCACCCCAAACTCGAATCGAATGACACAGAATTTGGCACCACATTACGCAGTTCTTTTTCGAGCCGCAAAATAATAAAGCGCGCATCTGAAACAAGGCGGGTACGCTCTGCGCCGGTTATATAGATTTGTGCACTTAAAGAAATCACTTGAGCTACCGATACGCTAATCACACCTAAAATAGTGATCACTAAAATAAGTTCTATTAATGTAAAACCGTGATGTCGCTGTGCTTGTCGTGGAGACATTAATAGCTCCCTCGATAAGCGCTAAAGTTGTAAACTTGGCCGTCTGGTGCCGTAACTGCGATATCAATACGCTTAAACGTTAGGCCGTCTGTTGGCGTACTGTCGTTTAGGTCACTGTCGTAATCTACCGTTACGGTAAAACCGAAACTGCTATAGTTTCCGCCCACGTCGTTAACTGTGTACCCGTTGTAATCGTCTACATCGTCGTAGTCGTCTTCGTTGGCTTCTTCTGGACCTAGTGTTGTTGAGCAGTTTCCTTTGGCATTACAGGTTTCAAATGGTGGGCTTCTGTCACTATTTTCATCATAAGAGCGACTAAGAATATCATTCATTAAAGACTGCCCTAGCTTCGCCGCTTTCACCTGACGAAATGGCTCTGCGGTTTGTTCAGCTTGCGGGACAATAAGCGACAGAACTACGGTTAGGCTAATCGTAAATACAACAATACCAATCACCAGCTCTAACAGGGTAAAGCCGTTCACGCATTTTTTATGTACAGGCAATACAACCCTAGCACGCATAAACTGCCCCTTCGCTTTGTAAACACATGGCAAAGGTACTTATTTGAATTCTACAATTCGTTGAACACGCGATATTTCGCGGCCTGCCAAACCCATCAAACTGAATTTGAGAAAAGCTATCGCCATTTTCATCGGCCGTTTGAAAAGTAAAGTCGGTGCTTGATGCATCGACTACCTGATCGGCATCAAAAGCGGTAGAAAGGGCGTTTGCACAATCGTGGCCAGCGGGAGGGGCAATGATTGTGGCGGTTATTTTCACACAGCTAGTGTCTTGCACATTTTGCATAGCACGAAACTGCATGTTACGAACGACTTGAAGTGTGCGATCGCGAAGGGCGATAGCTTCTTCCGTATCGTTACCAAGAAAGCGAGGTGCGGCGGTTACCGCCAGCACCCCAATAACCAATATGGTTATGATAAGTTCTACTAATGTAAAACCGGTTTTCTTCACATTACTGAACGCAAGAGTTGACTTTAATTACAGGGCGTACACCTTCACCAGTAGAATTAAAGTATTCTACTGAACAAGGTGCCTCAGTTTCTGTAGGTGCTGTCGAAGAGTAGTCACTGAATCCGGTTGCATAAACTAACACAGAGTTCGAAGCTGAAATCTCTTCTGTACCAAAGTCTGCAGCATCTATATCAAGCAATGCTGCCATATTATCTTCAGTCGCTTGCGGGTACCCGTTTACAATAGTCACGTTATCAGATCCAACATCTAACGTTACTGGTGTGTCTGTGGTACCCAAAACGTCGTTGATCAAAGCTTTACCATTAACAACCGACGCCGAGGTTTGAAGAGAGGCTTTAATTCCTTCAAGCGTTGCGTCACGCGCATCATCTTGAAGGTTCAAAAACTTAGGTGCTGCGGTTACCGCTAGAATACCCAGCAGCACAATAACAATGATTAACTCGATTAGGGTAAAACCCTGTTGTGTTGATACTTTTTGCATAGTTAAACTTCCTAGGTATTAATTAAAAAACAGTAACCTGGCCAGTGGCTGGGTTGTAAGTGAAACCGTCGTACGCTGTACCGTCTGGCGTACCGTCTGCCGGTGCTGAGCTATTAGGTAAACCCATAGATTCAACTAAGTAGTAAACACAGAGAGTGTTTGCACCTGAATCGTCCTCTCGAACGGCATATCTGAAATCAGCAACAACGGTGTCGTTCGTCGACGTTGTATTTGTTGGTGCTGACTGAAGAATTAGGTCAAAGACGTTTTTGCATTCAGTGTCGTTAACGGTAGAAATAAGTGTGTTGCCTGTAGAACTTCCCGTTGGGTAACCAATGGTGCCGTCTACCCCTACTTGCGTTTGATCGTAAGTGATTACAGTGCCGTTCCCATTTCCATTGTTTCCGCTCGGACGGCCTTCAACTTCCCACTGCGCTCTTACAAGACCTACCGCTGCGGCAAAACCACCGGCAACACCTTCAACACTTGCTTCACGAGCTTCATCAGTAACATCAATAAAGCGTGGTAATGCAGTGGCCGCAAGCAACCCTAGAATGATTACAACAATTATCAGCTCGATTAGCGTAAAGCCTTGTTGTTTGGTGTTCATAACATCTCCTTGATGACGATAAAGGCGAATTGTGCCGCCGTTTAATCAACTGTTTCTTTGCCTGACAACGCCGCTACCAGCGTTATATTCAAACCAAATCTCTTTTCCCCAAAAGAATGCACATTGTAAGTGACCGTTTGCATACTGGTCGCTTACAGTCACTGTTGACAGCGCTTCACCTTCTCTTAAGGTTGCAAGTGTCAGCATGTATTCGCACGCATTCCCCTGTTCTTTTTCAAGTCCTTCGGGCCAGCCTTTTTCATTAATGTATAGCTCTGCCGCCACATCTTTGTGCTGTTTAACTTTGCCACCAGCGTCAAACTCAGTTTCGTAAATAAGCACAGTATCTTGCTTAGTCTTTATCCATTGTGCCCTGGCTAACATCACCACTCGCTGAAACTGTGCAACCGCGTTCTCTTTATTAACCTTTTCCGCTTCATCAATAATTGGTGTCGCGTAATACACGTATGTTGTTCCAATAACAGCAAGCAATACGCCTATAACAACAAAATTAAGTAACCCCGTTTTGGTGCTTGCCACGCTTTTCCCCAGTTATAAAGCGCTTTATCAGCCGCCTTTCACCGCCGACATCATGTTCCACATTGGCGTAAATATGCCAAGCGCCAGGATCAATACCATTACCGCAACAAAACCAATCAAAATAGGTTCGATTTTGGCCGTTAAACTTTTCAAGTCGAAGTCGACTTCACGTTCGTAATAGTCAGCACTTTCTTCTAACAACGGTTCTAGTCGCCCCGTCTCCTCACCTACTGCAATCATCTGTAGTACAAGTGTAGAAAACAGTTCGCTATTTTTCGAAACTCTAAGCAAACTTTCGCCTTTTTCGATCCCTTGCCGCATTTCTTTAATGCGCTTTTGCATGTGCGCGTTGTCAACGGCGTCGGCAGTAAGTGAAAGCCCTGCGGTTAACGGCACGCCTGCACGTAAGATCATTGAAAAACTTCGGCTATATCTTGAAAGTAATGATCGCTCAATAATGCTGCCCACGACAGGCAACTTTAGTTTAAATTTGTCCCATTTGAGTCGTCCATTAGTCGAATTAACGTATTGTTTAACAGCGAAAATCCCTCCCACAATCACAATAATTAGCAGCCACCAATAGTTCACAAAGAAATTGGAAGTACCAATTAACACGCGGGTCATAATTGGAAGTTCAGTGTCAAAGCGCTCAAACATTTGGGTGAACACTGGCACAACAAATAGATTCAAAATAAACATGGCAATTGCTAGCGCAATTAACACAAAAGTGGGATAGCGCAGCGCCGATTTGATGCGCTTGCGGGTTTCTTGCTCACGTTCGAAATAGAGGGCAAGCTGTAGGAATACGTCGTCTAATTTACCGGTATTTTCACCTACCACCACCACGGATATGGTAAGTCTCGTAAACACCTTTTCATATTTAGCCATGGAAGAAGACAGACTTCGTCCCTGCTCTAACTGGTCTGCAATATCTTTCAAAATCTCTTGAAAGCGTTTATGCGATGCATTTTCGCTTAGGCCTTTAATGGCGCGAATAATGGGAATACCGGCCTTTAGCAATGAGTACATTTGGCGGGAGAAAATGATCATTTCATCCAGTCCCACCTTTTGTTGAAATAAACGCGTGATATCGAAGCCGTCTCCTTCATTTTCTGCACTGCGTTTTTTTGATTCAACAATTGTAAGAGGCACAATGTTTTGTGACAGCAAGGCTTGTGCTGCAGCTTGCGCTGACGCGGCTTCAATAACCCCTTTTTGCGGCCCGCCTTGCGTTGACTTACCTGCGTACTTGAACTGTGGCATTAGTGATTCACCACTTCAGGAACAAATTCAGCGACTTTGAACACTTCATCTAAAGAAGTTTTGCCCTGAGCTGCGTAGTCCAGCGCCATGTGAGATAAAGGAACAAAGTCTTTATTCGCCTTAGTCGCATCTACGAAGCCCTGCGTATCGTCTTCACGCAAGGCCTCCATCATGTCCTCGTTCATTTCCAGAAATTCAAAAACACCTATCCGGCCTTTGTACCCTGTGTGATTACAGCTGTTGCACCCGCGCCCTTTATAGAAGGTGGCAGCGGCTAATTCAGGCTTCAAGAAGCCAACCCACGCTTGTTCTTGGGCGGTTGCAGGCTTTTCTTCTTTACAGTTTTCACACACCCTACGAACCAGACGCTGTGCAAGCACTCCTCGTAATGAAGTAGCAACCAAATACGGCGCCGCGCCCATATCGATAAGGCGAATAGCGCTGGTTACTGAGTCGTTGGTGTGAAGCGTACTTAATACCAAGTGGCCGGTTAATGCACCTCGAAGACCAATCTCTACGGTTTCTTGGTCACGCATTTCCCCCACCATGATAATGTCGGGGTCTTGACGTAACGTAGTGCGAAGAATGGCGGCAAAGTCCAGCCCAATTTTGGCATTAACCTGAACTTGGTTGATTCGCGGTAGACGGTATTCAATGGGGTCTTCAGCCGTTATGATTTTAAGGTCAGGCTTATTGAGTTCGCTAAGTGCCCCATACAGAGTCGTAGTTTTACCGGAACCCGTAGGCCCCGTTACCAGGATCATACCGTGGGGACGATTAATGGCAGCTCTAAATTTCTCTGCCATAGCATCGGGCATACCGGTTTGGTCTAGCGTTAGTAGGCCAGCAGACTGGTCTAATAAACGCATAACTACCGCTTCTCCATTGGCTACCGGCATGGTCGACACACGCACATCTAAGGTGTGTCCTTTCACTTTAATATTAAATCGCCCGTCTTGTGGAATACGCTTTTCAGATATATCCAAGCCAGACATGAGTTTGAGTCGTAGTACCAGCGCCGACGCTATTTTCACTTGGTTGAGCGTGTTTTCTTGCAAAACGCCGTCGACACGTTGACGAATACGCAGGATTTTTTCATCGGGCTCGATGTGAATATCTGATGCCCTAACTTGAACGGCATCTTCAAATATGGAGTGAAGTAGCTTAACAACCGTGGCATCCGAGGTGGTGTCATCAAGTGCTGACAACTCAAAATCAGCCTCGTCTGCATACTCTTCACCTAGTTTTTCAGCAAACGACGCAATGTCCTGGGTACGGCGGTAAACAGAATCAAATGCCTCTAGCATTTGGTTCTCTTGTACGATAGCCAGCTCAATGGTTCGAGGAGCGACTAACGGGCCCAGCTGGTCTAAGCCTCCCAAGTCCGTTGGGTCGCTCATACCCAGCAGCACTTCATCGTCGTCCGCTTCTAACACCAAGGCACGATAGCGACGTGCGTAAGTCTCTGGGATAAGCTGAGCTTGCTCTGGGTCTATACGGCGCTGTGTTATATCCAAGAAAGGAATATTTAGCTGCTGTGCCAAGAAGCGAAGAAGCTGGGGTTCGCCGATAAAGCCCAAATCGATAAGTGTATCCCCCAGTTTGCGCCCTGACGTTCGCTGCGCCGCAAGCGCATTGTCAAGCTGCTCACTGGAGATAATGTTTTCGTGAACGAGTAAGTCGCCAAGGCGCATCTTTAATCGAGGTCGCATTAAGGCTGCTCCTGTAAATCAGTTAGACGCGAGTTTGCATATTGTGCAGATGCAGAGGAAAGCCCGCCAATGGCGAGTGCCCTGGAATAAGATGATATCGCCAGGCGCTCATCTGCCAATGCGTCATAATTCACCCCTAGTGCCAACCACCATTTCGCATTATTAGGCTGTAGCGATGTCATAGCGCTGAATGCTGATATCGCTTGCTCTGACTTATTGATGGTTTGAGCAGAGGTGCCCTTTAAAATTAGATAGTCGGCACGGCCTTCGGCTAACGCTTTAGCATCCAAGCTATCAGGCATCAAATTCAATACTTCTTCGAACCGGCTTTCCTGCACCAGAATTTTGGCCATTAGCTCTCGCCAAATTAATTCGCTAGGCGAGATCACAATGCCCTCTGAAAGTACCTGCAGTGCCTGTAAATTATTGTTTTGTCCAAAATAAAGTGCAGCCAGCTGCTTGCGCGCCTCGTTATTTTGCGGAAAGGTTGCCAGTGCTAGCGTGAAGCTTTTTTGAGCTTCATCAAAAATGCCAAAGTTATACGCTTTAAGTCCTGCTTCTAAATGCACTGCACTTTGTTGTTCAGGTGACTTAGGTGCTACCTCAACTACAGGCTCTCTGGTTATGATATTTGTGGGTTTAGGCTCTGCGGCCTTCGAGCTTGAGGGTTGTGTTTTGCTAACCGCAGACAGTTCTGATTGAGGGCTACTGGCGTTTGCGCTGTTATTCACGCTTGACGCATTCACATCATCAGCTGTGCTGGTTGCTGATACCGTAGTTGTAACCCTTTTTCTGTATTGAGCTTCATCATCTTCTAATGACTCATCAACGGTATTGAAAACCAACTCAGCCACATCTGACGCACGGTTTTGTAGCGCCATATCACTTTCAGATAACGGGGTCGATTGCATTCCTTGTGACGGCGCATTTATATCTGCTGTGCTATCGGCAACGCGCTCTGATATTGTACTTTCAGCAGGCGGGTTGTTAACGCTTGGGGCACTTGATTCGGCCGCTGCGCTAAACCCATCTTCATTCTTTTCGCTATGGGTAGTACCGGATAGAAGCGTCACTCCCAACCATACAGCCAATAACAAAACAGCTACGGCTGTAAGTGCTATTGGCCACGATGGACGTTGACTCACTTCAACAGTTGGCGGCAAACCAAAGTCTTCACTTTTATTGCGTTCATCCAGTGACTTTAAGGTGTCATTCAAAATACTCATATGCCACCTGCGCCGTATACATGCAGTACACTTGCTACTGCCACCACAGCAAGCGACAAAATAACAAGACTCTGCCTTGGGACAAGTCGGCGTTTACAGTCATGTGTATCGAAAACGGCGCTTAGGGTATGTGACCACGTCGCCGACGCCTTGCCTTGACCATATGCGCGCAAAAGAATCTTATGACAAACTATGTTAACCAAGCGAGGCGTACCCTTGGTAACCAACGCTATAAATGCGCGCAGTCCTCTAGATATCAACTGCTCGTCACCACCTGCTGTCGTCAACCGGTGACCAATGTAGTAATCGACTTCGGCTGACGTCATTGTGCGTAAAGTGTAGGAAAAACTTATTCGCTGGCGGATTTGTCTTACTTTAGGGTTTGCCAGGTTGTCATCAAGTTCAGGCTGTCCAAACAAGACAATTTGAAGCAGCTTACTTTTTTCCGTTTCCAAATTGCTAAAAAGACGCAGCATCTCAAGAGCATCCCAACTCAGCGACTGCGCTTCGTCAATGATTAATACCGCTTGTCGCCCCTCTTTTTTAAGGGCTAATAGCTTTGTCTCTATTGCATTATGCAAGCCTTGATTATCACTATTTCCTTCCGTAACAATACCTAACTCTTTCGCAAATGCTTGGCGTAATTCATCAGGCGAAAGGTATGGATTGGGTAAATAGCAGGCTACAAATTTATCAGACAGATGATTAATTAATTTACGGCATAACAATGTCTTACCTGTACCGACTTCACCGGTTACTTTTATAAAGCCCTCAGACATACTCAATGCTGATAAAATGACTTTTAACGCTTCATTGTGTGGCGCAAGCGCACAAAAGAAATCCGTATTCGGGGTAAGCGAAAACGGCATATCTGTGAAGTGAAAAAAGCCCTGATACATAATTAGTTTCTATACCACTGATCAAGTAAGGACTGAGTGCGAAGACGTTGTTTTTCCCACGTGTCCGGTTGCACGACTGATGGGCGTATCAAGATCACCAGCTCGCGCTTACTCTGCGTTTTGGCTTTGTTTTTAAACGCGTTACCAATGAATGGAATGTCGCCCAACAAAGGCGTTTTTGATTCTTGCTCACTGGTAACGGTTTCCATCAAACCGCCAATCACGACAATTTCTCCATCGCGGGCACGAATTAATTACCGTATCTGACTCTCGGATATTACTTTGTGCCAGTGGCAGCAAGATTTGCTGATCGCCCACCTGAATGACTTTAGTCTGCTCTGCAGTTTCCGTTACTGATGGGTGAACGTGCAATATAACCGAGCCGCTTCTGTCAATTTGAGGGGTAACATCTAAGGCAATACCTGAAAAAAACGGGGTAAGTTCGATGTCATTTTCGTTTTCGGTTTGTGTCGCGCTTTGATCTTCACTGGTCGACACATCGGTGACAAAGTATTCGTCCTGACCCACTTTAATCACTGCTTTCTGGTTGTTAGTGACGGTCACTCTGGGGTTACTCAACATCTGAACATCACCTTGGGTTTGCAGCATATTGATAACGCCGTCGAAGTCACCTCGGGAAATTCTCAAAGTAGAAACGCCGCCAATATCTGTAGAGATTGAGTTCCCTATGCCGTTAACTGCATTAATGGCTGGATCTATACCTGCAGCGGTATTTGCAGCAAAGTTTGACGCTATAGCTCCGCCGCTGAAGCCAAAGTTCACACTGCCCGTCAAGCCGCTTGCAATGCGATCCCAGCGCACGCCTTGCTGATAGCCATCGTTTAGCGTGACTTCAATAATGCGCGCTTCTAATACCACCTGTCGCTGTAAGCTCTCTTGGCTTTGGTTTAAAAAGTCTTTCACCACTGCGATTTCACTGGGCAATGCTCGAACGGTCACTAAGCCCGCTTGAGGTGAAACCACAACCTGGCGGCCTTCTGTTGGAGAGACCAGTACTTTTAGTGCCTCTTTTAAATCGCTCCAAAAGTCGTTTTCACTGGTAGTCTGAATGTTTGAGCCATTGAGCTGTTGGATGTTATTGCCGCCAAGTCCTCCTTGGCCTCCAAAACCACCCTGACCACCTAGCGCGTTCCCGCTAATGTTGTTATTGCCGTTAATTCCACCGTTGTTGCCACCATTGTTTTGGTCTTGCTCACTTACCCCACCGGCAATAACGCTTACGTTAGATACACCGAAGCGCTTGATCATAAGAAAGTTAACCGGGATAGATTCCGTCTTTAGTTGAGAAGGCATAACCTGAATTACCTTTCCTTCCAAAAACACGTCTAACGGATACATTCTCGAAATAATGGTTAACACATCTTCTAACGCCACTTCTTTGAGCGTTAAACTAATTTGCCCTGACACAGCAGGATGAACGGCGACACTGTAGGGTGTGTCTTCAACTAACGCGTCGAAAAACGGACGCACGTCTACATTGTTAGCAGAAACTGCAAACATTTTCTGTGATGTTGGCGCAGGTAACGCTTGATAACGGGCAACCTCTGCCAGCAGTTCTTGATTAAGCTGCGGGGGCGGTGTTGGTTTACTTGATGTCGTATTCTGAGAACGTGCTAGTTCATCGCGAATATGAGGTTTTACTTCCTCGCCAACACCATAAGATTGGCAACCTGCCACAACTAACGCTGCAGACAAAACCAATGTGTTAACAATGAGGCTATTTTTTAATTTCATATGCATACATTCTTAGTATTTTCTGCTGACGTCCGTCAGTGACAACCACGTTCTTGGGGTTAATTTTTGATACGGTGTATTCGTTAAGTGTGTCGCCCACGCGGTAGGATTTACCCGATATGATGGCGCTATAACCTGTACTGCGTTTAAAGATAGATTGAAGTGCTAGTTCTCCTGCTACAGCATCATCATTGCTAGACACTGATGCACTGGCGATTGCAGGCCTAGTCGGGTCGACAGACGCAACTGTAGGTAAGCATGTTGCTATCGCTAAAGCTGTGACCACAATTCTTAACCGTTTCACACTCTCTCCTTACAGCGAGATAAAGGTTTCATTATTGCTTACCGTTGCTAACCCCAGTGCTAACGTGGCACTTGGGTAAGCTTCAACGTTGTAAGCAAAATCTGTTACTACGACTTTTTCAGGCGCGGCTTGAAGGCGCGCTAAGTAGCTTCGCAGGTCAAAGTAACTTCCCTCAATAATTAAACGCATGTTATGACGGTAAAACGGTGTGCTTTGAGACTCACCGTCACCAAAGCGTACTGTTTCGGTAGGCTCGACCTTAAAATTCACTAAACGTACGTTGTCTTCTTCGTTTAGAAGCGTCATAAGCAGCTCGGGCATTCGATCGGCTGCGACAAACCCTTCATTAAGTGAAAGTAGTGCCTCATCAATTGATAGTAGGTCTTTTCTGGCCTTATCGAGTTCTAGCTGCGTGCGCTTTGTATAATCGATGGTTAGCGCTTCTTGAATGGCATCTCTTTGAATGACAAGTGCTTTGTGCTCGCTCTCCTTTCTGATGACTGCTTTATCGGTTGCAGACAAGTCATCAAGTGCAGGCGAAACACCGAACCAGAAGAATAGATAGATAATGAGACCAAAACTCACCCATGTAATTAGCTGTTTTTCTCTGCTTTCAAGAGCGGAGAATTTCTCAGAGAGCTGCTGGTACTGATTCATCAGCGTCTCCTTCAAAATCTGTGGATATCAAGAATTGTTTCACGTTTTCTTTGCCGTCTACTTCATCAAACTGCACTGAAGAAAATGACTTACCTTGGAAAAACGGAGACTGCTGCAACTTTTTAAGCCACACAGGTATAGATGAAGGCGCCAAGGTTTGGCCTGACAGGCGAATGGTTTGTGTATCGATATCAATACTCGTCAGCCATAGGTTCTGATTGTGGAAATTAGCCAAGTCGTCCATCACCTCGCCGTACTTTGTTGCGTCAAATGACAACTCTCCGCTATCGAGATACGCCAACAGACGTTTTCGGTTTTCGATTTTGGCGTTCACCTTTTCAAGCTGTTGCTGAAGCGACTGGGTGTCTCGTTTCTTCTCGAGCTCAGCGCTTAAGGTTTTAATTTCGCTATTCAATTGGCTAATCGCGTTTGTTTTTTCATTTAACTTTTTCTGCTTCGCCCCCAACGTAATATTGAGCGCGATTACCACTACCAACATGACACCAATTGCCGCGCCATTAAGCCAAATTACCTTCGAGAATGGTAACCGCTCTTTCTTTGGTTTAAGGGAGTCCTGATAGAGGTTTATCGTTCTTTTCATGCCACCTCTCTCGCTGCAACAAGTGCACTTGCTAACGCAAAGTGGCAGGCAGGTTCAACTACATCGGCTAAATTAAGCTGTGGAGTAAAGACATTCATAGCAGCGGGCTGAAACGGCTTCAGCCGTTCGATCACTGGCACACAGTCAAATTGAGTTTTAAACAGAATTTCTTTTAAAGGCGGCTGCTTAAGTTGCGACTCATAGAAATCCATTGAGCGCTGAATTTCTAATCCCAATGTATCACTTAGCTGTGACAGGTCTGTCTGCTCATTAACTTTGCTTACAAATCCACGTAAGCGACGTGCCAACCAAATAGCCTGAGAGCGCACTATCATTAAAAACGGTTCACTGTTGGGCTCTTGGATGATGAGTAGTCGCGCATAGTCATCATTTGGCACCATTTCAGTTGCTAACACTTCTTTGGTGTGAATATGAGTAAGCTGCTTGTCTTTCTTTTTTGCCATGCTCGCTGCGACGGCAGCAAGTGGGGACTTTTCGGCAGCGAATACATCTATCTTTTGGCCGCCAGTTCGACTTTTAACCGGGTAATCGACATAGTCTAAAACCATGTTACTGGAGTCATAGGGAACCAGCTCTCCAAGAGTCCACGGTAACGCCGTTGTAATGTCCTCTTCTGCCATTTCTGGCTTATCAACCTGTACCATGTGGTACATATCCTGTGAAAGCACTATAGAAACATTACATGTCGACTTAGCAAACGGGCTTAACGCCGCCGATAGCTGTTGCTTGAGAGGCTGATGCTGATCATAGGGAATTGAAGAAACAGAATTAAGTGAAACAGCGTCGCCACTGCGCTCTATAGCCACAATATGTAGCTCAGAAGCACAGACCGATACGCCTACAGTGACGCTAGTTTTGTTACTTTTCGAAGAAAATAAGCGTGAAAGCATATATCTACTTAATTCGTTAATGCCGAGTATTATCTTATAATCGACAATACCTTATGGCGCCAATGAGTAACATGGCATTAACTCAAAAGTAGACTAATTATCTAAATAGAACAAATACCTACATAAGTATAGGCTTATATTGTGCGTGCTCGTTTATGTGGCCAGTTTAATCGCTTAAATTTGTTACTGTTCCGTTTGCAGGAAAATAGTCGAAATACGCGCCGCTGCTCAAGCTGAAGCGACACCAATAGTTGTCTTCGTTCTCTTCAAGTTCAGCGTAATAGTCTGCATGGATCTTAAAGCCGTCCACGCGCAGTGGTGTCGCCACTAGCGACGTCCATATTTTTTCACACCCTTCACTAGAAAGCTCAGCGGTCGGCCATCCGTTGTGATTAATTCGCACCGGAGTACGGTTCGTTTCTTTGCCCGACTCATTGTAGTGAATCAGCATTATCATAGTAGTGGGTTGGCGTACTCGCCATTGCCAGTGAGACGAGACGACGTGACGCTTAAACGTATCTAGATTTAGTGCAAAGGCGATTGTTGTGGTGTCTTGCTCGTCGGTATGAAGAAAGTTGATAGTAACGCCAAGGGTAATTGCAAAAATAGCTGCAATAGCCGCTTTAAAAACATTAGACGTGGAAGGTTTCTTTTTGTTGGTTTTATTCATTGTCGATTCCCCATGCCTTTGTTCAAGTCGTTAGCGCTTGTTAGGCATTGTTCTATTTTATCGACATTTTGAAGAAAAAATGAAGTAGGTATAAATAAACCTTAAGAATTTCTGGTTAAAAACGAAGACTCAGCATTATGGCAACGGCTTGTGCAATATCGTAATTCCCCAAAAATCACCGTCTTTTTGCTTTAATTGCCAGCCATTTTTTATGAGTGATTTTCGGGTGTAATAGTTAGTCATGCCATGCCCGAAGAGCACTATCCGCTCGTGCTTCTCACACAGTTTTTCGATACGCTCGGAAACAAGGTTAACCCTTTGCTTGGCAGCTTTGAAACTTTCAAATCGACCTTTGAATCCTATAAACCATAGTGCACGGCTTAAGACAACCCAGTGCCAACTGCGCAAGGTGAACGGAAGTTTGTAATAAGGAATATCCATTTCTTTAAGGTGGGGCAATTCTTCATCAATTTCAGTCGCGCCGTAATAAGCCGCAGACAATTTAGCCCTTAGTAACGGGCTAACCACAATGTAGCTGTCGTCGATATGGGTCTTCTGCTTTGGGTGACTTGTTGGATCGAGTATCGATTTATCATAGTTACGCACCCACTGAGCATATTGAGCTGCGTTTACTTTGTCATTATGCGCCGAGAGAGGCTTACCGTGCCTTATAAGTACGACTTCCTTGACGGAAGTATTGTTTATCACGTCCATGTTCATTTTAAGTCGTCTACTTTATCCTGTTGGGCTAGCTAATCAATGGCGATTGAGCCACCTTATTGCTTTTCAAGCAAAGATGGCTCCTTCTAATGCGTACCTTTTCACGGGTTAGGCGCTTGCCAATACAGCATCCACAGACTCATCCGATTGAACTGCGCCAGAAACTTTCGTTGAGATATAAGAGGACAGCACTTCCTGTTGGGCTTTGTCCAAGCGTAATCCATGTTTTGTTCTGCGCCAAATCACGTCTTCTAGACAACAAGCCCACTCGCACTCTATAAGGTAATCAACTTCTGCCTGATACATACCAGCCCCGAAATGAGTCCCCATAGCATCGACTGACGCTTTACCTTTAAGAAACTTATAACATAGCAAACCATACTGTCTTGCGTAGCGTTCAGCGATAGCGTTGTCCAGCCAAGAAAACTCGGAAGTTAGTTGAGCAACTAACGATTCTTGACTCTCAAATGCACCACCTGGTAGCGGTACTTCTTTGGTCCACGCTTTTTTCGCTTTCGGGAAACATGAGACAAGTTTATCTACCGCGTGCTCTGAAAGCTTTCGATAGGTTGTAATCTTGCCGCCGAAGATATTAAGTAATACGGGCTTTCCAGCCTCACCCTTAAGCTCTACTTTATAGTCCCGAGTAAGTTCTTGTGCTGACGCGTTTTTCTCTTCTAAGAGTGGTCGCACGCCACTGTAAGTATGGACTATATCTTCGCGTGTTATCTTGGACTTGAAGTAGTTGTTTACGACGTCAATTAAGTAATCAGTCTCTTCGTTTGAAATTGCAGCGTCTGACGGGTTACCTTTAAAGTCTTCGTCTGTCGTGCCCACAAGTGAGAAATCACCTTCGTAAGGGATCACGAATACAATACGCCCGTCTTTATTTTGTAAAATGTACGCTTCGTCTGAGTTATATAGCTTGGGAACGACAAAGTGGCTTCCCTTTACCATGCGCATCGCATTGGGGTTGTGAATATTTACCAAGCGATCTAGAAACGATACTGCCCACGGTCCAGCCGCATTAACAATTGACTTGGCCTTAACTGTAAACGTTTTCCCTTGAGACGTTTTAAGCTCCACATTCCACAAATTATCTAACTTTTCAGCTTTAACGCATTCAGTACGCGTATATATCTTCGCCCCCTGATCTTGGGCAGCTAGCGCATTTAGTACCACTAAGCGTGCATCATCTACCCAACCATCTGAGTATTCAAAACACGTTGAAATATCGCTAACCAGCGGGCTTTCACTGGTGGTCGTTAGCTTACGTGAGCGCGGTAACATATTGCGCTTAGCCAGTGAGTCATAGAGGAATAAACCAATTCGTATCATCCACGCAGGGCGTAAATGCTTTTGGTGAGGCAAACGAAAACGTAGCGGCCACATGATGTGAGGCGCTTTCTTCAACAACACTTCACGTTCTGCCAGCGCTTCTTTCACTAGGCGAAATTCATAATGTTCTAAATACCTAAGTCCACCATGAATTAATTTGCTGCTAGAAGAAGACGTTGCGCCTGCGAGGTCACCTTTCTCGCACAAAGCAACCGAAAGCCCGCGTCCCGCAGCGTCAAGCGCGACGCCTACGCCGTTAACACCGCCGCCAACGACTAAAACGTCGACTGTCTGTTCAGTTTGATTGCTTTGACTCATACATTGCCTCTAGTGGTATTTATATGGATATCCTCATATGGTTGTCTATTTGACAAGCAAAAAGAAAACATGTCAACACAAAACGAACATTTACGAACATTAAAGAAAGTTAAAATTCGTAGTTAAAAGGAATGAACAAATCCAATCGCAACAATATTTGACTGATTTACATTGAAAAATACGTGGTGTGTAAGAGCGCTTGCGGCAACAGTGCGTAATGTTTAAAGAAGGCTGCCAAAAAGTAGAATGCGAGCAAAACCGAGAACAGGTTTAAAAGTAGTGGAAAACTATAGCAAATAGATGGTCACGCTTTGACAAAGGTGATGTTATTTTCTTCGATTATCTTGCTTATGCTGGGCGGCGGCGTTTTATCACAAACCAAGCAATCAACCTGTGAAATGTGCCCCTGCTCCACCATTGCGCGGCGTTCAAACTTACTGTAGTCCGCAGCTAATATAACGTGTTGAGTATGTTCCAAAATGGCTTGGGACACTTTCACTTCTCTGAAATCAAAGTCAAGTAGTGCACCGTCCGAACTAATACCACTGATACCGATTATGCCGTAATCCATGCGGAACTGACTTATAAAATCGCAGGTTGCCTCGCCAATGATTCCGCCATCGCGATAGCGAACTTCACCGGCAGCAATAATGACGGAGAAATCCTCTTTAGACGAAAGAATGGTAGCAACGTGAATATTGTTGGTTACCACGTGAAGATTTTTGTGGTTGAGCAACTTAGTTGCAATCATTTCCGTCGTCGTACCGATATTAATGAACAACGATGCGCCGTCGGGGATCATCGCAGCCACTGCTTCAGCAATTTTCTCTTTGACTTCGCTGTTTTGGGTTTTCCTTTCCTGATATGGCGTGTTTTCCCAACTTCTGTTAAGGCCAGCACCACCATGATAGCGGCTCACCACACCATTTTCGGCAAGCTGGTTAAGGTCTCGGCGGATTGTTTGCGGCGTAACTTCGCAAGCACTGACCAAATCATCAATAGACATAAAACCATGTAGCTTTATAAGCCCAACAATTTTTTCGTGTCTTTGCGTTTGATTCATCGCGAGTCCTCAGAATTAGAAAATTACATCAATTATACGTGCTTAACTTCAATGTTCCCATAACAAAACGAAATGCCAATGTTCGTTTTCGAAAATATAGCATTGTTAATCCTGTGTAAATGATGCAAACTCTATGAAAACTATCTTCAGGAGTGACCTTATGGGACAACATATCCTTGCCATTGACCAAGGTACAACAAGCTCTCGCAGCATCATTTTTTCTCCAAAGGGCAGTATAGACGCTATTGCACAGCAGGAATTCTCTCAAAAATATCCGAAAGATGGCTGGGTTGAGCATGATCCAGAGGAAATTTGGGAAAGCGTTGTCTCTACCCTCAAAGAAGTTTTCAATAAATGTTCATTAACACCATCAGATATCGCAGCCGTTGGTATCACTAACCAGCGCGAAACAACCTTAGTGTGGAATAAAAACACTGGTGAGCCTGTCTACCCGGCTATCGTTTGGCAAGACAGACGCACAGCCCAGCTTTGTCGAGATTTAAGTGAAGACGAAGAGCTCGTCTCACACATTACTGAATCGACAGGGCTTCTGTTAGACCCTTATTTCTCTGCCACAAAAGTAGCTTGGATATTAGACAATGTAGAAGGTGCAAGACAGCAAGCCGAGGACGGAGAGCTGCTGTTTGGAACCGTAGACACGTTCCTTATATGGCGCTTAACGGGTGGTGAGTCACACAAAACTGATGCCACCAATGCCTCGCGTACAATGCTGTTCGACATCAATAACCAATGCTGGGATGAGAAATTACTTAATAAATTCAATATCCCACGCTCAATGCTACCCGAGGTGATGGATTGTGCGGCTGACTTTGGTGTAACGAAAGAAGACATCATAGGCAGAGCTATTCCTATCCAAGGCGTAGCAGGCGACCAGCAAGCAGCATTAGTAGGCCAAGCGTGCTTTGAAAAAGGCATGGCCAAGAGCACCTACGGTACCGGCTGTTTTATGATATTGAACACTGGTGACGCCCCTTTGCAATCGAAAAACCGATTACTCACCACCGTTGGGTATCGTTTAAACGGCAAAACGACTTATGCGCTTGAAGGCAGTATTTTTATGGCCGGCGCAACCGTTCAATGGCTCAGAGATGGCCTGAAGCTTATCGACGATGCCGCCGAATCGGAGGCACTTGCACAGCGAGCAAGACAAGATAACGGCGTGTTCCTTGTCCCGGCATTTACTGGTTTAGGCGCACCTTATTGGGATCCAGATGCCCGTGGCGCAATTTTAGGTTTAACCCGCGACACAGGCATTAGCGAAATCGTTGCAGCGGGACTTCAGTCTGTTTGCTATCAGACTAAGGACCTGCAAAAAGCAATGGAAAGCGATGGCGCTCGCCCCACAACTATTCGTGTAGATGGCGGTATGTCGCGTAATGATTGGGTTATGGGCTTTCTTTCAGACATATTGGGCGCTGAAGTAGAGCGTCCTGAGATTACGGAAACCACCGCTCTTGGTGCTGCCTTCTTAGCAGGATTACAGGCTGGTGTCTTCAATTCGATCGACGATTTAACCCATTGTTGGAAGAGTGATAGCGTTTTCACTCCAAGATTGACCAAGCAAGAACGTGATCAAGCCTATGATGGTTGGAAAGCCGCCGTCGACCGTATCCGCTGCAGCTAATTTTCCTTTATTTTTCTGATTGTTAATAAAGTGCGGCTATAGACCGCACTTTTTTTATACAAAAAAATTTTTTATAACATTGTAATTACATTGTCATTTTGTGCTAGTATTGGATCCAAGGTAAACGTTTCACCTTTTACCTTAAATAAGAAACGCTATATTTTTCATAAAGTTACAAATAATAATCACGAAAATATAACGTTAAATGTGTAAAAGTATTGTTAATAAGCTTGATCCGCACATACTAAAAACGTAATTTAAGTGCAAAGTACGTTAAAACGTAGCCTACTCACGGAGAAAACACAGTGACACATAAAATTAACACATCACAGTTAGGCCCTATCGCGAAACGCTCACTTTTAGGTGTTGCTATCGCCTCTGCCCTACACGCCCCTATTTCACTGGCACAGGAAGCAACTACTGCTACTGATAAAGAAGTGGAAGTTATCGAAGTTAAAGGTTTTACCAGCTCTCTGAAAGCATCAATGCTAGATAAGAAAGCATCTGATGTTGTTTACGACGGTATTACGGCTGAAGACCTAGGTAAATTTCCAGACCAAAACGTAGCTGAATCACTACAAAGAATTACTGGTGTTGCCATTGATCGTTCAGGTGGTGAAGGTCAATTTATTACTGTGCGTGGTTTCGGCCCAGATTTTAACACCGTACTTGTTAACGGCCGTCAGATTGCTACAGAAAACCAAGGTCGTGCTTTTAGTTTCGATACGCTTCCAGCTGAACTAATCAGCGGTGCAAAAGTTTACAAAAGCCCTCTCGCTTCTATGCAAGAAGGTGGTATCGGTTCAACCGTAGAAATCACAACTGCTCGCCCATTCGCATTTGACGGCTTCAAGGCCGTTGCAAGTGTAAAAGGCATGTACGAAGACATTTCTGAAGAAACAACGCCACAAATGTCGGGCTTAATTACCAATACCTTTATGGATGGTAAACTAGGTGTGTTAGCTGCTGCATCATTCCAACAGCGTAAGCTACAAACAAACATGCTAGAAACTCGCTACTGGCGTCCTGAAGTTAGCCTAACCAATCGTTCTGAGCTAGATAACCCTGATTACGCTGACAATGCCCAGTTCAACGGTGTGTACATTCCGCAGAACTTTGACCAAATCGTTGATTTAGTCGATCGTGAAAGAACATCTGGTAACCTTGTTGTTCAGTATGCTCCTAACGATGACATGACGCTTACTTTAGATGGTCTTTACTCTAAATTTGAAGTTGACTCAGACGCACACAGTGTTGGCCACTGGTTCTCTGATAGCAACCTCGACAATATGTCTTTTACTGACAACGGTAGCCTATCAGGTGTAACAAGCACCGTTGTAGACGGTGTTGGTGGTGCGACTGACTTTATTCGCCGCCGCTACGGCCGAGATGTTGAAATCCAGGCTTTCGGTGCAAACTTTGAGTGGTTAGTAAACGACAACTTAACTGCAAACATTGATATCTCAACTTCAACTGCCGAAGACAGCAGTGGCGGTGACAACTTCTTCACTGTTGTGGGTTATAACAATGAATACAGTGTAGATTTCACAGGTGCTACTCCATCATTGACTGTTGCCGGTGGTGATGCCGCTTTACAAACACCTTCACTAGGTCGTATGCACTACAATGAGCGCAACGGTTTTGACACGGAAGATACCATCAGTGAGTACCGTGCAGACTTCTCTTGGGTACCTGATTCAGACAATGCGTTCTACAAAGCAGATTTCGGTATCTATTTCCAAGATCGTGAAAAATCTAATACTCGCTTGTTCGCTTCTGGTTGTGACATTTATTGCGGCTACACATTCGATCTTCCTGACGAGCTTCTAAGTGTATTTACTGCACAAAACTACTTCGGCGGTGTGCCTAATCAGTGGCTAACTTATGACCCTGAAGCGTTCTTTGACTACGCAACATCTGATGCAGCAGTACAGCAAATTGCAGACGCTACAGGTGAATCGTTTGACGACGTTCGCGCAGCGATTGATGCAACAAATATCGGCAACCCACAGCCAAGCAATGACTCATTCGTAGTGAGCGAAGAAGTATTAAGTGCGTACGCACAATTCTACTTCACTACTGAAATCTCAGAGATGCCACTTGATGTGAATTTTGGCTTCCGCTACAGCGAAACTGACACTTCAGTAGACGGGACAAGTCAGATTGTAAGAGATCTTCAGCCAATCCCTAACGATCCGTCAGACCTTAATGTAGTTTATGAAACAGAAGTAGGTGCGCCGGTTAACGAGAAAAACAGCTACTCTTCGCTGCTTCCTAACTTAAATGTTAAGCTACAGTTAACTGACGATTTATACCTACGTTATGCGTTTTCTGAAACGCTAACGCGTCCAATGATGGATGACTTAGTGCCTGTATTTAATGTTACTGTGAGCCGTCCGGGTAACTTGCAAGCACAAGCGGGTAACACTGAACTTAAGCCATATAAAGCCACCAGCTGGGATGTATCTTTAGAATGGTACTACGACGATACTAGCTACTTCTCAGCTGCGGCCTTTAACAAAGAAGTGGAAGACTTCATTGCAGGTGATGTTGCTGATGAGTCTCTTTTCTTAGAAAGTGGCGAGTATGTATTTAGCGTTCTGCGCCCTCGTAACGGCGATACGCTTGAAGTTGAAGGTTTAGAGCTTGCTTGGTTGCATACACTTGAAAGCGGCTTCGGTATCCAAGCTAATGCTACTATCGTTAACTCAGATGCAGAATTTAGCCTACCAGGTTTAGGAAACTCACAAAACATTACATTGTTCTACGAAAAAGATGCGTTCCAAGCGCGTGTTGCACTGAACAATCGTGAAACCTTTATGCAAGAAGCGGTAAGTACTCTTGGTGGTACCGAGCCTCGTTTCACTGAGACTTACACCCAAGTTGATATGAGTGTAAGTTACGATGTAACGGAGTCTCTTACGGTATTCTTCGAAGGCATTAACATTACTGACGAAGAGCTAACGCGTCGCGGTCGCTTATCAGAACATTTCGTTCAACAAGTTGCTGACGGTGCTCGTTACGCTGTAGGTGTTCGCGCTAGCTTCTAATAACAACTAGTCTATCAAGGGGGCGGTGTTGCCCCCTTTTGTCTTTATTCTGCTGAGGAGTTTTTCGTGTCAGGCAGCTTAACCCAACTTGTCGTTTTTATTTTCATCACCGCACTTATCGGGCTTCTTACCTATATAAAGTGTCGCGGTCATGGGCATAGTAAAGCCAACGAAAACAAAGAATATTTCTTAGCTGGCGGCGGACTAACATGGATATACGTCGCGGGCTCAATAACGTTAACTAATTTAAGTACCGATCAACTTGTAGGGATGAACGGTAACCAAATGGCACTGCTTGCGTGGTGGGAATTTGCCGCGGTGGCGGGCCTAATCATTCTCGCGCGAGTTTTTCTTCCCGTCTATTATCATTATCAGTGCACCACAACCACCGAATTACTGGAAATGCGCTATAACAACAAGCATATAAGAGCACTAATAGGCCTTCTTTTCTTCCTAGGTAGCAGCCTTATTTTCATGCCTGCCGTAATCTACACCGGCTCGCTTTTCATGATTAACATGTTCAATGTAGACATTCCACTTATGTATGTTGCCACCGCTTTTGCATTGATTGGTGCCTTCTACGCTATCTTTGGTGGGCTTCGCGCGGTTGCAGTTTCAGATACCTATTCTGGCGTATTGCTTTTGACTATGGCGATTGTTGTTGTCGTTCTTGCACTATTCGCAATCGATTTTGATTTCTCGGGCATACCTGCCGAACGCTTAACCCTAATTGGTGATAATGATTCACCTCTACCATGGCACACGTTATTAACCGGTATGGTGTTTATCCAGACTTTCTACTGGAGTACGAATCAGGTAATCACTCAGCGCGCCATGGCTGCACCTAATTTAAAAGAAGCACAGAAAGGCGTATACGCTGCAGCGATCATCCGCTTTATCGTTGTTCCTACCATTATCGTAGTTCCAGGTATCATTTCGTATAAGCTGTACGGCGATATCAACGATGCCGCTTACGGTACGTTGGTAGGTGATGTTTTACCTAGCTGGCTATCAGGTGTATTTGCAGCGGCCCTCGCTGCAGCAGTACTCACTACTTACAACAGTAACCTCAACTCTGCGACTGCACTTTATGTCTGCGATATACACGAGGCGTATTTTCAGAAGAAGCCAAACGTTGCGCGCTTAAGCGGCTTTGTGACCGCGGCGCTTACTATTGTATCGCTAGTTATGGTTCCTGTGTATGCGCAAGCAGAAAGCATCATCAACCTGCTTCAACAACTTTTCGGGTTGTTAAGTATGCCTATTCTTTCCATCTTTATTGTTGGATTACTATTTAATAACGTAAACGCCAACGCGGGAATAGCGGCAGTTGTCTTTGGTGTGGGTCTATACGCTTTCTTTAGCTTTGTACACGCTCCTTTCGGCCTGCACTACATTCACCTGATGTTGGTCACATTGGTTTGCTGTATTGCCCTCGCCCTTGTCTTAAATCGGGTTGTATTTAAGCAAAAGGCAGAATGGCGTGGTCGTTTGATAGAGAGCGAAGAAGCACACGGCTAATAAGGTCAGCCATATATTGGCTGGTTCAGATAACTAGGATTACTACGGTTGTGGCGGAGCAAAAGTACGGTTTGTTGCTTACTTTTGTTCCGCCACACGCTGTGAAGTAGATGAAAGCAGAGAGAAGACTCTGTAAGCGTGATTGAAACAGATTTAATTACTCGACGACCGTGCAAGAAAGCAGGTATTAAGCTCGATAAACCGTTGTAAAACCATAAAACCGTACGGATGTTCCTTCTGTACTTTTCAGTCATCTTTTCTTTTAACAACATGCGCTATAAACATCTAGGCATGTAAAATGAGGTTTTTATGTCGTCACTCACATCATTCGTTCGTTTGTCGAACGAGAAAGCCACATTAATATTCGACTGCCAGGGTCGTATGCCCAAAGTCATTTACTATGGTGCGCCATTAAGTGACAGTACAACACCAGAAATGCTGAGCGTTTTAAACACCCGTCAAGAAGCCAAATGCGCACCCGTAATTGAACCGCCGATTACGTTGGTACCGACTCACGGTGACGGCTGGACGGGTCAGCCAGGTCTTGAAGTGTCGGGCGATGCCGACCAGTGGTCAGCAGGCTTTAGCCTGACCGAAATAAATGAAGATGCACAGTCTGTTGCTTTCGTAAGCGAAGACGCTCGCCGCGGTATGCGTCTTATCACAACTGTTGAGCTCGATAACAAAACGAGCGTAGTAAAATACGTTTCTCGTCTCGAAAACAGTGGCGAAACACCGCTCAATTTAGGCTATTTGAATGCCGCTAGCCTGCCCTTGCCTACTTCCCTAAGTAAAATTAAAACATTTGAAGGCCGCTGGTCAGCAGAGTTTCAAACCAAAGATCACGATCTCTTCTTTGGAAGTTATGTACGTGAAAATCGCCGAGGCAAAACATCTCACGACACCTTCCCTGGCCTGATTGCATTCCCTCAAGGCACGGGTGAACTTAACGGTGAGTGCTATGGCTATCACCTTGGCGCTTCTGCAAACCACAAGCTTCGCGCCGAGCTTATGGCTGATGGCAGAAGCTATGTGCAGTTTGGTGAGTTATTATTTCCAGGTGAAGTGGTACTTAACGCTGGCGAAAGCTATACATCCCCCGTGCTTTACACAGGCTATGGCTGTGAAGGTTTCTCTTCGCTATCACAACAGTTCCATAACTTCATTCGCAGCAACGTGCTAAACCACAGTGCTGAATCGAAGCCTCGCCCGGTGCACTACAACACATGGGAAGGAATTTATTTCGATCATAATGAAGATGAACTAAAAGCCTTAGCCGATAAAGTTGCACCATTGGGCATTGAGCGCTTTGTGTTAGATGATGGTTGGTTTAAAGGGCGCAGAAACGACAAGGCTGGGCTTGGCGACTGGTTTGTTGATGAAGCTATCTATCCTGAAGGACTAGACGGGCTCATTGACCATGTCACTGGCCTTGGCATGGAATTCGGTATTTGGTTTGAGCCAGAGATGGTAAACCCTGACAGCGACCTTTACCGCGCACATCCAGAGTGGGCGCTGCAAACCGAGAATAACCCTCACGTTCCTTTCAGAAATCAGTACGTATTGGATTTAACCAACCCTGAAGTGGTTGAGTACCTTTATAAAGTGATTACTGATGTACTGAAGACGTACCCCAAAATCAGCTACATCAAATGGGACATGAACCGCGACGTAAACCACCCTGGCAACCTTCACGGTAAACCTGCGATGCATGGTCAAATGGCTGCGCTTTACAGCTTAATAGACCGCGTTAAGGCAGCGAAGCCAGGCATTGAGATAGAAAGCTGTTGTTCAGGCGGCGGCCGTGTAGATTTAGGTATTTTGCCACACACAGATCGTTTCTGGACGTCGGATTCTAACGACGCACTAGACCGTTTGTATATTCAGCGTGGTTGTTCTTATTTCTTCCCGTCTGAAGTAATGGGCGCACACGTTGGCCCGCGAGACTGCCATATAACGGGTAGACACTTACCTATTGAGATTCGTTCGGCAGTAGCCTTGTTTGGCCATATGGGTATAGAGATGGACCCACGTGAACTTACTGACCACGAGCAAAGCGTACTTACCGACGCTATTTCACTTTACAAAAAGTATCGTCATATCACCCACGGCGGCGACCTTTTCCGCATGGACGATGACGGCATGAACGTAAAATTTGGTTATGTGTCTAAAGACAAGCAAGAAGGTATTTTTGCATATAACAGCGTTATGGAAACTGTTCGCACTACGCCAAACCGCTTCTACTTTGCAGGTCTTGATGCTAACAAACAATACACCATTGAGCGTGTTTGGCCTGAAAAGCTAAAAGAATACACCCCGTCTATTTTGCAACAAACTGAAGGGCAAGTATTCTCTGGCGAAGTATTGATGAAATACGGCATGCAGCTGCCGGTATTGTTCCCGCAAACTGCACTAATTTATACCGTTAAAGCGGTATAGAGCTGAAGACTCGACTCGAAAGCTAGAAGCTAAAGCGAGCTAAGCGGTGTTACGCCGCTGCTCGCTTTTTTGTGGTGCTTACTTGCTTTGCATCTCCAAGCCTAACGCCCAGCGATCGTCAAACCCTTTCCAAGGCTCTGGCTTTTTGCCATCTACGGGTACTTGGGCACTACTGCCACTCACGTTCAGGTATTCACAATCATCTTTTAAACCTTTCACATGGCAGTTCATAAGCGCAAGCGCAAAATGCTCGTTAATGGCATTAAGCTTTTGCACTTCCCATGCTGGCTCAATGTAACTTCCCAAATCAAATTCACTGCCATAAGCTTCTTTAGGTGCAGGGTGAGGTGCAACATTGTGGCGTGCATTCTTGATGGTTAGTAACTTAGATTCTTTACTGCCGGTATTATCGAATAACCACTTTATACCGTCGTAGCCAGAAATATCGTCGTTATCCCCAGCAACATAAAGAACAGGAACTTTAATATTGTTTAGCGATTGCACATCAAATAGCTGATGTTGCCCGCCCCATGGCGCAAGTGCTAGCGCCGCTTTCCAGGCTGGTAATGCTTCTTCGCTACTGGCCTTGCCACCTGCGCAGGTGTTAAGCGCTTCTTTAATTAACGCCGCCGTTTTAGGATCTTGTGTACCAGTGAAGGTTGCGGCGGTTTGGTCGTTAAAAGCATAGCATCCTCCTACCGTGCTAACTGCGCCGTAGCCCCCCATTGAATAGCCAATCACTCCCGCTTTGCTTGCATCCACACTCTCTTTAAAAAAGGTATTTTCGCTGATGCTGTTCAATGTAAGAACTTGGTCTCGTGAACGATTTAATAACGTACTTGGAAAACCTGAATACGGATTTTCTGCAAAATTAACATCTTTGTTTGTGGAATCTGTGTGGTCGATTGCCGCTACTACATAACCGTGAGACGCGAGGTGTTCGCCTAAATAAAACATAAGGGTGCGGTAACCGGTATAACCATGAGAGATAACTATTACCGGAAAATCAGTGTCAGCAGCGGCTATAGGCGCATCACGGCTTGCATCAGCTTGTACCTCAAACACCTGACCACTTCTTGTTTCATTAATGTACGTGGCCTTTTGAGCCGAGCTTGCTGCAGGATACCAAACCTCCAAAGTAAGTGATCGCTCGACTTCATTACCAGCAATGTCTTTTACTTTAACAGGATAAGCCGCTTCGATTGTCTTTACGCCAACATCATAGTTACCTTTGTCACTTAACGATGGCATTACGTCGGCTGGAAACGGCTTATAAAGCGTTTGAGCAGCTGATACCGAAGGAGATATGGCCGCGGTCGCTGAAGCCAGAACAGCACCGCCAAAAAGTAGGGATAACGTTTTCATAATTTGGGTAATTTTCTCGTTATTAACAGGCAAATTCATAATACCTCGTCACGGGTATCGCACAAGCCAAACACTATTATTATTGTTGATTAAGAAGAATAAGGGGCGGTAATAAAACAGGGCGCTTTAAGCATGAATTGTCATGAAAGTAATGGTAAAACGTAACACCTTGAAAGCCTTTAATTTGAAAGGTATTGCTTCCACCTTTCATCAAAAAGCGGTTTAAGAAATAAAGGGTATCCATCTGCCACAAAGTTAATGTCTCTTAAGGTTTGGCTTTTCATAGGCGTGGATGTAATGTGAGTTAGCGCGCTGTCTAGATCACTCGTTACCGCTTGTCCTAGCTCACTCTTAGAACACAGTAAGCGCTTTGTTCCTCTTAGCTGCTGGGACAGTTCACTGATTTGATAAACATTAAGCGCATCGAGTTCTTCTTCTGGTAATGCTGAAAGCTCGCGGTGCCCTACATAGCCAAAATCTATTCTCCCACTTTCCAGAAGGGCAATGGTATGCATGCCTAAGTCTTTGCTTAACCCATTTAAACGAACCACATTGTTTTTTGTAGCCCATTGCTCAACAGTATCGGCGTATACGTTATTCACATCGTTGTAGAGTACCGTTCTCAAATTTTGCTGAAGCAGAGCGCGTAAAGAAATGGACTCAAAATATCCCTGCGTTGGCTGAGACTGCGCGGTATCTAATTCATTTTTCAATGAAGGCTGAAGCGCTTTTCTTGCAACAATGAGTAGCGGTAAGTTTATAGAGGTTGGCAGGGAGTAATATCCCCACTCAGCGCGTTCTTCTTGGTAAGCGGCGCCATAAAAACAATACACTTTTTGTGCGGATTGTTGATGCTGTACCAACGACCATGCGCGTTTAACCGGATAAGCTTCAAATTGGTGTTCATAGTTATGCAGGTGTGTAGAGAGGTACGCCATGACGTCATAGATCGGCCCTGAAGTGATACTGACACCACTGCCTTCAATTCCAAGCTCGGGTGGTCGCAACCATACTACTGTAGGCTTTTTGAAGGCGCAGCTTTCCCCTTCACATTCGCCGTCTGTTTGCGCAAACAGCACGCTGCTTTTAAGACACAACAAAACAAAAGCCACCAAGGTTACTACTACTGACACTGCAAAAACCCAACCTTTTACACGTAATTCTTAAAGCTCACTCATCGCGTTTATGGGAAAACAACAATGGGAATATGATGAAATTATTTTAAGGTAATCGGGGGAAGAATGGCGGGCACCAATCTCATAATTGGGCGAACTTAGCTTAAAAAAAGAGCCGCTATTAAAGCGGCTCTTAGAATATTTTCAACACGTGAACTGTTTTTGCTTAGAACGGAATGTCATCGTCGAAGTCAAAATCTGGCTCAGCCATTGGTGGGTTCTTTGGCTGACCTTGATTGCCACCCTGAGGCGCTTGATTGTAGCCACCACCTTGGTTTGAGTTGTAGCCGCCCTGCTGACCACCACCTTGCTGTGGCGCTTGGTTATAACCGCCTTGTGCAGGCGCCTGGTTGTAACCACCTTGGTTGTTCTGAGGACGTTGGTAACCACCGTTACCGCCACCGCCTTCACCGCCGCGACCGCCAAGCATTTGCATTTGGTCTACGATAATTTCAGTGGTGTATTTATCTTGGCCTTGCTGATCTTGCCACTTACGCGTCTGCAATTTACCTTCAACATAAATTTGCGAGCCCTTTTTCAGGTACTCTCCGGCAATTTCTGCTAAGCGACGGTACATTGTAAGGCGGTGCCACTCAGTGCGCTCTTGAACCTGACCCTGTTGGTCTTTCCAGCTTTCGCTAGTTGCTAGGCTTAAGTTCGCAACGGCGTTTCCGTTAGGCATGTATCTAACTTCAGGATCATTGCCAAGGTTTCCAACAAGAATAACCTTATTAACGCCTTTCGTTGCCATTGATGTCTCCTGTAACGTTTTTAGTGGCTTGCTGTATAACTCTTCTTAGTAAGACATCAGCAAGCGCGAAAGTTCATCGAATATTAGCCGGTTAGTATACCGTATTTTATGAGGGAAAATTGAAGTTTTTCACCACAGGTTTACGTTACTAACTGCAACACGTTCTAGAACTTAACAAAATTTATTGTCAGCGTCTTCTGAACTTTCGCGTTGTTTTTAGCTAATTTTAGCAAGGGCGTTGCGATTAAAAACGCCCTTCCTTGTCTGCTACCACCACGTAATGTAAAACGCCGCTGTAAGGATAACTACAGCGATAGATGCTACATTAAATCCGCTTGTGGTTTTGAACTGCACTTCGTTTAGGTCGACAGCGTTTTCACTGACACCTTTTTTCTCTAGCAGAGAAACAACCACAGCTAAAGCGACACAAAGCAGGAACACAAGACCAACACGGTCAATAAACGGCAGTTCAGGCCAGAATTGTCTAAACACAATGCTTAAAACAAATGAGCCTAATGCGGCCAACAGACCTCCGTTTGCTGTGGTTTTCTTCCAGAACATACCTAAAACGAACAATGCGCAGATACCTGGTGTAAAGAAGCCCGTGAATTCCTGGATATACTGGAATGCTTGATCGAAATTACCCAACAGCGGCTTGGCCACCACCATAGCAATGATAAGCGCGACCAAGCTTACGATACGACCCACTTTCACATAATGCTGCTGCGACTCGTTTGGACGCTTATCTTTATAAAGGTCCATGGTAAAAATAGTAGAAACGCTATTTGTCATCGACGCTAGCGAGGACACAATCGCCGCCACCAAGGCTGCGAAGATAATACCTTTAAGGCCAACAGGCATTAGCGTCATTAGGCTTGGGTATGCTTGGTCCGGTTTAGCTAAGTCTGGCACAATTAGCACTGCTGCAATCCCTGGCAATACCACAATTAGCGGCATTAGCAGTTTTAGGAAAGCTGCAAACGCAATACCTTTTTGCGCTTCTTGAACGCTCTTTGCCGCCAACGTGCGCTGAATGATGTACTGGTTAAAGCCCCAATACGACAGGTTCATGATCCACATACCGCCAATCAATACAGAAATGCCCGGCAAGTCCATATAGTGCGGGTTGTCTTTTGACAAAATCATGTCGAATTTCTCAGGGAGCTTGTTAGTAAGGTCAACAAAACCTTGGATGGCACCATTGCCGTCGCTGATTAGGTTTAACGCCGTATAAGACAGGAACAATCCACCAATAACCAATAGCACCACTTGAATAATGTCGGTTAAAGCTACCGCTTTTAAGCCGCCGTAAAGTGAATAGGTTAACGAGAAAAGGCCTAAGAACATCATGCCGTAAACCATATCAACACCCGCGATGGTATTGATGGCCAATGCACCTAGCCACAGCACAGCAGTTAGGTTTACAAAAACATAAACACCTAGCCAGAATATTGCCATTACCTTGCGAACGCGATGATCATATCGCTGCTCAAGAAATTGAGGCATGGTGTAAATTTTATGCTTAAGAAAGATAGGTAAGAAGAACTTGCCGACAATAAGCAGCGTAATGGCGGCCATCCACTCATAAGACGCAATGGCAAGCCCCAACTGGTAACCTGACCCCGACATGCCGATGATTTGTTCGGCAGAGATATTGGCAGCGATGAGTGATGCGCCAATTGCCCACCATGGCAGGCTTGAGCCCGCTAGAAAGTAATCATTTGTATCTTTTTGATGACCCTGCTTTTCGCGAGAAACCCACCACGCAATTCCGACAAGCGCGACGACGTATACCACGAACAACGTGATATCTATTGATGCTAATTTCATAGTTTTTCCCAAAGTTCTTATTTTGGGTGCGGCGATTGTTATGCAGGGTACACAGGTGAAAAATTGTTTTTATTATTATATTGGTTGTTGCCACACCAGTGTCACGTTATTAAAACGCGTTTCGCAAAGCACAATAAATCATAAATGGGTGAAAAACTCACCGTTAAACTTATCGCGTTATTGCGGGTAGTATTAGTATCACACTTTGTTTACTTTTTTTAACTAGAAATGTGCAATTTTTGTAAAAAAAAGCCGCAACCAATGGATGCGGCTTAAGGGACACAAACAATTCTAAAGAATAGGATTGTTTAGAAAGGGGAGAGGTTTGTGCATAAAGGCTGTATTTAAATCGATAATTAGGCGAACGCGCCCTGTGTAGCCGTACACACATAAATATCAGCACTATATCCTGTTTCATCAGAGTACTTGTCGGCCACGACTTGCTTCACCGCTTCAACTTTGTCGGTAGGTACAAGGGCCACTACGCAGCCGCCGAATCCACCGCCAGTCATGCGAACACCACCCGATTTACCCAGTACTTCACCAATGATCTCAACCAAGTAATCGATTGGGCGAACGGTAATTTCAAAGTCATCACGCATGGAGATGTGAGATTGCGCCATGGCTTCACTAACCGTTTCGATATCGCCAGCTTTTAAGGCTTGGCTTGCTGCCAGTGTTCTAGCGTTTTCGGTAACAATATGCTTCGCGCGGCGATAAACCACCTCTGGCATATGTGCTTTAGCGCCTTCTAGCATTTCCATAGTTGCTTCGCGTAACGATGACACACCCAATAACGACGCGCCTTGTTCACACTGCTGACGACGCAAGTTGTATTCACTGTCAACCAAACCACGTTTAACATTCGAATTGATGATAACGATTTGATGCGAGTCTGGTAGTGGTGAATGCTCAATGGCTAGCGACTGGCAATCAAGCAGCATTGCCATGCCTTCATTACCCATAGCAGAGATTAACTGATCCATAATTCCGCATGAGCAGCCTACGAACGTATTCTCGGCTTTCTGGCCTAACAGTGCAGCCTGTACGCCATCGAGGGGCAACTCATACAGCGCGCTTAACGCTTTTAGTATAGCCACTTCAAAAGATGCCGAAGAGCTTAACCCAGCGCCTTGTGGCACATTGCCCGTAACCAATAAGTTAGCGCCGCCAAAATCTGGCATGGCCTCTTTAAGTACTTTCACTACTCCGCGAACATAGTTTGCCCACCCTTGTTCTTCGTCATAGTTAATGTCTGACAACGAAAACTGGTTTTGCTGATTTTCGTAGTCCATCGCGGTAACCACGATGTCGTTATCTGCGCGCTTTGTTGCCGCAACCCACGTTCCAAAGTTGATTGCAGCCGGAAATACGAACCCTTCGTTATAATCGGTATGCTCACCAATAATGTTCACTCGACCCGGCGCATGTGCGATTAACGCTGGCGCTTCGCCGTAATGCGTTTCAAAATTAGAAGAAAGTACTTGATTATCCATTCGCATTCTCACGTTTCTTATAGTGCACTGTGGATAGTGCTTTTAATCTGTCTGCCGCTTGTTCAGGGGTCAAATCTCGCTGTGCCTCTGCCATCATTTCGTACCCAACCATAAACTTGCGTACACTTGCTGAGCGCAGAAGTGGTGGGAAGAAATGCGCATGTAGCGTCCATTCAGGGTGCGCTTCACTATCAAATGGGGCACTGTGCCATCCCATAGAGTATGGGAAAGACGTTTCAAATAAGTTGTCGTACTTCGCTGTAATTTCGCCAATGATCTTAGCAAGAGATAGCGACTGAGAATCCGAGAGCATGTGCATAGATTGCACGTCAAATCTGGGTAACAGTAGCGTCTCAAAAGGCCAAGCGGCCCAGTATGGTACAACTACAACCCAATCATCATTTTGACACACGACTCGCTCTTGCTTCGCTACTTCTTGTTCGGCATAGTCCAACAGCATAGGCGTGCCGTTATCACCAAAGTATTGCTGTAGCTGCACGACTTTTTTCGCTGGGTCGGTAGGCACATGCTGCTGCGCCCATACTTGACCATGAGGGTGAGGATTTGAACACCCCATCATTGAGCCTTTGTTTTCAAAAACTTGTACCCAGCGATAGGTTTCACCAAGTTCAGCGGTTTGTGCTTTCCACGTGTTGACTACGTCTACGCGTTCTTCATCGGAAAGCTCAGGTAACGTTTTGCTGTGATCAGGGGAAAAACAAATAACACGACTGCAGCCTTGCTCAGTTTCGAACTGAAACAGCCCCTTTTTCTCACTGGCTTGTTCTGTATCTTGCTTAAGGGCGGCAAAATCGTTTTGAAAAACAAACGTACCTTTGTAATCAGGGTTAACTTCACCATTCACGCGAGTGTTTGTTGGACATAAATAACACGTAGAGTCGTAAGATGGCTTTTGTTCGTTGTTTGGCTCTTCTGAGGCTCCCTGCCAAGGGCGCTTCGCTCTGTGAGGCGACACTAACACCCACTCACCCAACAAAGGGTTGTAACGGCGATGTGGATCGTTGGTAGGGTCGAAAGGGGTTCCCATAATCACTCTCTCTGAATTAGCCTGCTACGCTCTAATGCGCAACATCAAATAGGGTTAAACGTTTACCCTGATAATGATATAGCAAGCTTCTACGTTTATCAATTGCGTAACAAAGAAAATTAATTGTTAAATTGATAACAAATAATTTTCTTTTGTCACTACATAACGATGTCTATGCGCTGAACTTGTATCGCATACTTGCTTTGAAGGTTTCCCCGGGTTTTACGAAACAGTTTGGAAACTCGGGCTTATTGGGTGCATCCGGGAAATGCTGTGGTTCTAAGCACAAGGCACCAAGCTGATCGTCGGTTTTCAACCCGCCAGTATAAAACTGCAAACCCGGCAAGTTAGTAAATAACGACATAGCAACACCAGTATCAAGTGCCTTTACGGTTGCTTGTGGGGTATGCTCAGGCGTATCACGGAGTACATAGTTGTGGTCGTAGCCTCCCACCCTATCAAATAATGGATGGGAATTAGATTGCTCTGCCCTTTCTTTTATTGCTGTAGGTTTCGTGAAATCGAAGGGAGTATTCGCAACTTCGACCAGTTTTCCAGTTGGCAGCAAGGTGCTATCTGCGTCCGTGACTTTGTCAGCATCTATATGTATCAATGTATTACCCACTTGCGGGTCGTTGCTCAACGTGAAGTAAGCATGCTGCGTGAAACTAAGCGGGGTTTCTTTGTCTGTGTTTGCGGTGATCACAAGAGATAACTCGTTGTTTTGATCAAGGGAATAGTATGCCTCTACATTAACAGTACCGGGAAAGCCACCTTCCCCATCGGGACTAGTTAAGGTAAATGTTACAGCCACACTGTCTGTCGTCTCTTGGACGCTTGCCGCCCAAACCTTCTTATGAAACCCGGCTAGACCGCCGTGTAGATTATGTTCACCGCCATTTTTATCTAAGGTGTACTCTGTTCCATTTAACGCAAACGAGCCATGTCCAATTCGGTTTGCGTAGCGTCCTACGATCGCACCGCGATAGCTCGGGTCATCTATATAGTCTTGTAGAGTCTCGAAAGTTTGGACACAACTTACCGATTCACCTTCTGCATTTGGGAAGTGAATTTCTTTAATAATTCCACCGTAGTTAAGCAAGGTAACTGACATGCCGTTGTCGTTAGTTAACGTAAAGGCGTTTATGACTTCGCCTTCTACTTCACCAAATGCAGATACATTTATTTTCATAACAAAATTTTTACCTTAAGACGTGCTTAGTAAACTGACGCTTTCCAACCTACCACACATTTTTTATACATTAATGAATAATGCAATCTTTCAGAATGTCTAGGAGGTTATACGTTTTCCATTCTTTTTTACAGCGGTTTGATTAACAATCATAGAAGGTAAAACCACTTAGGTAATCTAACGCTCTTCATCTCTCTAATGCATCTCAGCCCCGTGAAAGACACCTTAAGCTAAGCGTTAGAATTTTATCTTTTTTTGTAAATATAATGTACGCTATGGCAATCAGGTCAATCGACACTCCACGCAATAAAACGAAGTTTGAAAGAAAATGGCAACAATAAAAGATATCGCCCAAGCCGCTGGCGTTTCATTAGCGACCGTATCAAGAGTTATTAATAATGGTCCTAAAGTGGGCAATGATACTCGCAAGCGTGTCAAAAAAATCATGGAAGAAATGGGTTATCGTCCCAACGCTAATGCGCGGGCACTTGTAACCAAACGTAGCGCATCTTTAGGCGTTGTCATTGCTGAGCTCCACGACCCATTTTTCGCTATGTTAGCCCACGGTGTGGAGTCCATTACCCGCAAAAATAACGTTCAAATTTTATTAAGTGCCGGCTCTATTGAAAAAGAGACTGAACTTCGCGCTATTGAAACACTGCTAGAGCATCGAGTAGAAGCCATGGTAGTGCACAGCAAAGCACTTGATGACGAGACCCTGATCGGTTTTGCAAACCAAGTTCCAGGCTTTGTATTAATTAACCGCTATATACCAGAGATAGCAAATCGTTGTGTGTGGCTTGATAACGTAACCGGTGGTCGCCTTATGGCGGAATATGCCATCAACCAAGGCCATGAACATGTCGCGGTGATAAGCAGTCAGTATCGCATAGACGATCCTAATCATCGCCTCGAAGGGATTAGAAACGCGGTTAACAATGCGAATTTAAGCTTGCCTGAAAGCATGATCGAATATGCTACGCCCGATCAGGAAGGTGGTGAACTGGCAATGCAAAACTTGCTTGCTACTGGTGCAAAATTCACTGCTGTTTTGGCTTATAACGATGCTATGGCATCTGGTGCTATGACCATGCTGCAGGATCATGGTATTTCAGTTCCAGAACAAGTATCTGTGATGGGGTACGATGATGTGCTGTTAGCAAAGTACTGTCGTCCTAAATTAACGACTCTGCGTTATCCAGTAGAAATGATGGCAGCAAAAGCGGCGGAACTTGCATTGAAGTATGCATCGGGAAGCAAACCAGAAGATGGGCTTACCTTTAAATATACTCCTACAGTAGTAAAACGAGATTCAATGGTTAGGGTTTAGCTGTTCGTTTTCCTTTCAGAAATTAATAGACCAAAAAAATACCCGCCTATGGCGGGTATTTTATTTAATCACTTACAAGCCAGTTTGATGGATGATTAATCGTAATTCGATGTATAGTTGAGCAACTGTGTTCTAAAAATTTCATGACACGAAACTATTGACAAAAATACCCGCTTGATCGTTTTGCCTCGAACTTTTATCCCCAAAGAGCAAAATTGCCTGATCCTGCACAGCTTTACGATCAAAAAAGATTAAGATCGAGCACAGTTGCTCTACAGCGCTTGATTTAACTGACACTTCGTGATCCGACCAGAAAGTGATGAAAAGATCGTGATCTGTTGTTCTATATGGCTATTAACAGACTTACCAACAAGGTTTTCCACTACTTATCCACAACGAGTAAGGTTTCTATTACTGAGTGAATCTTGCTAAAAACTGTTTGTACTCTTGTATGGCATAGTCACTTTTTAGCGTTGCGTTGTGCGTCGCACCAGGAATGACTGAAATATACTTTTCGCTACTTGATGCATCTTCTAATAGCTGCTGACTAATCGGGTAAGGCGTTATTTTGTCTTCCTCACCCACCACCAGCCATAGCGGTCCCTCATAGTGACGCAAGATTGGGGCTATTTGCATACTATGAACTTCATCGTGAAGCTTCATGTTTGTGAATGAATTAGAGAAGCCTGGCACCATGTTGGCAATTAAATCAGAGATATTATTGAAAGCGCCGTCTAATACTAAAGCGTCTATCTTTCTATTTGCAGCAACATAGCTTGCGAAATAGCTGCCTATACCTCGGCCGTGAACGATAGTGGGAATTGAGGCGTCAAACGCACTTGCTACATAGTCAAACTGGGTTAACGCATCTTGTTTAATAGCGTTAATACTTAAGTCCTTCGCTTTATCACTGGCTCCTACTCCCTGATAATCGAGCCACAATATATTAGCGGGCAACTTACCCAGTCTATGAATAACGCTGTTGTTTTCGCTTACAGGCATACGATTGTCTGCAAAGAAAACAATGTTAACAATAGGGTCAGGGTAAGAAACAGCAACGCCTCTCAAAGTTAACCCAGCTTCATTTTTAACTTCAACACGGGTTATGCCCGCTGAGGTTTTGTCTTTTTGAATTGCCGCGTGTAGCTTCGTAGTATCAAGGGGCTTTTGCTGAGTGTCTTGATAAAAGAAGGCCGAAGGGGACACGTTAATTGCGCACCCAATAAGTGACACACTTGCAACTACACTAATTACCGCGTTTTTTAAGCTCATCATTAAAGAACTGTCCGTGTTGAATGGTTATGGCGAAATTTTTATTCAGGTTACATAGGTGTAATGGTTGTGTCGCTGATCAAAAACTCGCTCAGCAAAATCAACAGTCCCACACCTATGCTAAACAAGCTGTAACAGTTTGCAACAGTTGTTCTGTTTCTTAGCGATACAAACTTTCTTATACTAAAGACAATATTACTTGCATAATTTATCTGCATAAAACAAAAATAATTTAATGAAAAGTAGAACATTTTCCATGTCTTACGCTACATCACCAGCTCGACTTATTGTTGCCTGTTGTGCCCTACCCTTACTTATTGCCTGCGAGTCTACGCCACCCGAGCTTGACTCATCATTAATTCCTGCGTCGCAGAGAAAAGACTATCAGCTAACCATGTCTAAAGCGAAAGCTTGTCCAATTAACTTGGCAGAACTAATCGACATACGGTCGAGTAAAGACTTGCTCGTTGGAAGCAGTAATGTAACAGAAGACACGCTCTATTCACTGTTACAGCAAAGCTTAGAAGCGATGAATGTCAGCCCAGATATTGAAGCAGCCAACAGCGTGAAAGTAGTACTAAACCGCGCGTTTATAAAAACCTTAGGCAGTAATATGGTTGCCACCGTGGTGCTTAATGTTAAGTACAAACCTGACTATGCCGAAGAGTATTCACCCGCCACCACCTTCAGAGGGCAAAGCATGAATGTGAACGCCAGTGTCAGTGAAAAAGAGAGCAATCAGATTGCTATCGATGCAATGAAAACCGCCATTGATGATGCCACCAAACGTATAAAGTCTTCACTGTTACACAACTGCGGAAATGCGCTAAGCGAACTAGAGGCGGTATAAGCCTAAGAAACTATAAAGTGAACGCGATTGAGTGAGCGTAAGCCCTAAGCTCGAACTTTCAATCAGGGTAAGATTCAGTAGATAAGCCGCGTGTTGTCGACCATAAAGCACGCCATGCCACCGTCAACCGCCGCTTTTCGTCCCATGTCGGTATCTTCAAACACCACACAATGCTGTGGTGCTACACCCATTAATTCTGCCGCACGCACAAAGGTTTCAGGGTGAGGTTTACCTTGAGTGACGTCATCGGCTGTAACCAGCGCAGATAGTTGGGCTAGCAGGCCGTGTTCATTTAACACCATTTGAGCGTGCTGCCTATCTGAGCCTGTCCCCACTGCAATGGGCATGATTCCCTTATAATGGTTAAACACGTCCAGGGTATCTTGGATAAGCCTTGGCACATGGTCTAGCCCTTCAAACGCCTGTTTTTTATATAAAGCAACCTCTGCTGGATCATGGCTTTTGCCATACTTTGCATTCATAAGATGCACGGTTTCAAAGGTAGGAACACCACCTAAACTGTATTGGTAGTCTCGGTCGAAGGGATAACCAAACGCATCGCACGTAAGCTGCCACGCATCAATATGCGCGCCCATTGAATCGACCAAGGTGCCATCCATATCAAAAATAATGGCTTTGTAGCTGCTTAGGTCAATCATGGTGTTCGCTTCCTTTTCAAAAATAGTGTGATGCTAACCTTTCATGGTTGCAATGAGATAAGCAACTATGCAGACAACACGTCTCGCACTTTTACCGCATCAAAATCACGATCAACTTTTAGGTATACCGCGTTATTTTGACTGTTTAATGTCACTTCCAACACACCAGGCACTAACAGCAGCTCGGCTTCAATGCTGGAAACATTTGAACTATCAAAATCTCCATTCATCATCACACGCTTAACCCGGCTCACTTCTTTAACACCAAGAATAATAAAAAGCCAAAGCAGAGTGCTAGCAGCACCAATGCCATAAGCTAACTCTTGCGACCAAATATCGGTGACGAAACCTGAAATTACACCGCCCAAAAACGCACCGAAAAATTGAAAACTGGCGTAGAGGCCCATGGCCGTTCCTTTTTGTCCCGCAGGCGCAATGCTCGACACCAATGCAGGGAAATTCGCTTCCAAATAATTAAAGCCGGTAAAGAAAAGCACTACGGCCGCGGTAACCCACCACCAGCTATGGTCCTCTAAACTCAGCGCCAAAAACGCGCCGCCCATGAATACAACGCCGGTTACAAGGAGCGATTTAGGCGTACGGCCTCTTGCTGCCCCCATCATGATAATTAGACCTACAATTGACGCGCCTAAAACGGGTAAGTAGACCGTCCAATGACTGTCTAGCGTCATATCAAAATTCAGTAGCGTAACGGGCAGTTGAACAAACAACAGCGTTATCATCATGTGTAGAATCATCACGCTGATATTTAAACGCCATAACTGAGAAGAGAAGACTAAGCGCTTTAGCTGGTCTTTTTGTGGGAGTGTATCGCCACTGCTCAGCTGCACACCGTTTGGCACTACCCATTTAACCAGCGGCATGCAAAGAATGGCCAGAATACCAGTAATACCAAACACACCTGCAAGCCCGTAGCTGTTCGCAATAAGAGGCCCTAAAATAACGGCTAAATAGAATGAAAAGCCAATGGCTATGCCTATAATAGCTAACACTTTGGCTCGCTGACTTTCCCGGCTTACATCGGTAGCTAGCGCCATTATCGCACCTGCAATAGCCCCAGCACCTTGAAGAATACGCCCAACAATCATCATGACCATACTGTCGGCGTTTGCTGCTACAAAGCTTCCTAATGCAAATACAGCAAGCCCTAGCAAAATAACGGGTTTACGCCCCCATTTGTCAGACATCATACCCATAGGAATTTGCAGCGCAGCTTGGGTTAGGCCATATCCACCCACGGCAAGCCCTACCAACAGCGGCGAGTAATCTGGGTAGTCCATTGCGGCTACAGCCAACACGGGCATAACCATGAACAGCCCCATCATGCGTAATACGTAAACGGAGGCGAGTGCAAGCGCAGCGCGTAATTCCAAAGCGTTCAAAGCGTCTGATTCCCTCAATAAATAAAATCAAAAAAACATAAAAGCGCGCAGAGAACACCTGTTTCTGCTGCATTAAGAATAAGGTCGCGAAGTGTAGCATAAATTGCTCTTGCGCCCACTTACCTTAAATTCGATTAATACATTCAGCGTTTACTCCCGCTCAATGGGTCGATTTAGCCCTTTTGCCTTACTAGGGGTTTAAAAGTGGGGATAAAATCACCATTTTGCAATGTCGATAAGCGAGAACTAATCGTAAGCTTATGTCCGTGAGGTGATCTGCTTACTCCGCTTACAGTATAACTTGAATGTCATATCACTTTACTTGACACCTATGGCATACTGATTCTTTTTCTCTCATTTAGGCTTCAATGGATAAAATCGAAATTCGCGGTGCTCGCACCCACAACTTGAAAAACATCGATTTAACACTGCCACGAGACAAACTGGTGGTGATAACCGGCCTTTCTGGCTCGGGTAAATCGTCTCTTGCATTCGACACGCTTTATGCAGAAGGTCAGCGTCGTTACGTTGAATCTTTGTCTGCCTATGCTCGTCAGTTTCTATCTATGATGGAAAAACCAGATGTTGATCATATTGAGGGTTTATCACCAGCAATATCCATTGAGCAGAAATCAACATCGCACAACCCTCGTTCAACGGTGGGTACCATCACTGAAATATACGACTACCTGCGTTTAATGTTCGCGCGAGTGGGTACGCCACGCTGTCCAGACCACGATGTGCCGCTAGATGCACAAACGGTCAGCCAAATGGTCGATAAAGTGTTAGCGATGCCCGAGGGCAGTAAGTTAATGCTGCTAGCGCCTATTGTTAAAGAGCGTAAAGGCGAGCACGTTAAGACGCTGCAAAACCTATCTGCTCAAGGCTTTATTCGCGCGCGTATCGATGGTGAAGTGTGTGATCTATCCGATCCGCCGCCTCTCGATTTGCACAAGAAGCACACCATCGAAGTTGTGGTCGACCGCTTTAAAGTGCGCGACGATATGGCACTACGTTTGGCTGAATCATTCGAGACGGCGCTTAGCCTTGCTGGCGGCAACGCGGTTGTGGCTGATATGGACGATAAAGACGCAGAAGAAATTGTGTTTTCTGCTAATTTCGCCTGCCCACACTGTGGTTACAGCATCAGTGAATTAGAGCCGCGCCTGTTTTCATTTAACAACCCAGCGGGCGCCTGCCCTACCTGTGACGGCTTAGGCACAAGACAGTTCTTTGACCCCGCACGCGTAGTCGGCAATACCGAATTGAGTCTGTCTGGCGGCGCTATTCGCGGATGGGACAAGCGCAGCTATTACTATTTTCAAATGCTACAGGCAGTAGCAGACCATTATAAATTTAGCCTTACCGCGCCATTTGAAGAGCTCGATAAAAAGCACCAAGACATTGTGCTTTACGGGTCTAAAGGCAAGTCGCTGTCGTTTAAGTACATAAACGAGCGTGGCGACGTGATGGAGCGTAAGCATCCATTTGAGGGCATTATCCCTAATATGGAGCGTCGCTATCGCGAGACCGAGTCGAACTCAGTGCGTGAAGAGCTAGCAAAATATTTAAGCCAGCAGCACTGCAGTAGCTGTAACGGCACCCGTCTGCGTGTTGAAGCACGTAATGTATTTATACAAGACACCAACCTGCCAGCCATTGCTGACATGTCGATTGCCGATGCGTACGGCTTCTTCGAGACACTGAAACTTGAAGGTCAACGTGCTCAGATAGCCGAGAAGATTTTGAAAGAAATCATGGACCGCTTGCGCTTCTTGGTAAACGTAGGTCTTAACTATCTTTCTATGTCGCGCAGCGCCGATACCCTATCGGGCGGTGAAGCTCAGCGCATTCGACTGGCAAGTCAAATTGGCGCAGGCTTAGTGGGCGTTATGTACGTGCTGGATGAGCCCTCTATCGGTCTTCATCAACGGGATAACGAACGCTTACTTGGCACGCTTACGCACTTGCGCGACCTGGGTAACACCGTACTAGTTGTAGAACACGACGAAGATGCCATTCGCGAAGCCGATTACATTGTAGATATCGGCCCGGGGGCGGGTGTACATGGCGGTGAGATAATTGCCGAAGGTTCGCTGGAAGATATTAAGAACAGTGAACACTCACTTACTGGAAAATACTTATCTGGTAGAGAGAAGATTGATATTCCTGCAACACGCACACCGGTTAAAGACGACAAGTGGCTAGAGCTTTTAGGCGCTACCGGCAACAACTTGAAGTCTGTTGATTTACGTATACCTACCGGTGTAATGACCTGTGTGACGGGTGTATCGGGCTCGGGTAAATCAACGCTGATTAATGACACCTTCTACAAAATTGCGCAACGCGAGCTGAACAAGGCGACCACGTCTGAACCGGCACCGCATAAGTCGATGACAGGATTAGACCAGCTCGACAAAGTGGTCGATATTGACCAAAGCCCTATCGGCAGAACACCGCGCTCTAACCCAGCGACTTACGCTGGCATTTTCACTCCAATTCGTGAAATGTTCGCTGGCACACAAGAGTCGCGTTCACGGGGTTACAAACCTGGCCGCTTTAGCTTTAACGTGAAAGGCGGCCGCTGTGAGGCGTGTCAGGGTGACGGTGTAATTAAAGTGGAAATGCACTTTTTGCCAGACGTGTATGTGCCTTGTGACGTGTGTCAGGGCAAACGCTATAACCGTGAAACCCTTGAGATAAAGTACAAAGATAAGAACATTCACGAAGTGTTGGAAATGACGGTGGAAGATGCCCGTCAGTTCTTCGATGCTATTCCGGCTATTTCACGTAAATTGCAGACCCTCATGGACGTAGGCTTGTCATATATTCGACTAGGCCAAGCCGCCACTACGTTATCAGGTGGTGAAGCACAGCGCGTGAAATTGGCGAAAGAGTTGTCAAAAAGAGACACTGGGCAAACACTCTATATCTTGGATGAGCCAACCACCGGGTTGCATTTCCACGATATTAAACAGTTATTAGCCGTCCTTCACAGACTGCGCGATCACGGTAATACCGTTGTGGTTATTGAGCATAACCTAGATGTGATTAAAACCGCAGACTGGATTGTTGACCTTGGACCCGAAGGTGGATCCGGAGGTGGCCAGATTATTGCAGAGGGAACACCTGAGCATGTGGCACAACAAGAAGTTTCACATACAGGTCGATTCCTGAAACCCATGCTCACACAAGCTTGAGCCGGTAACGAGGTAAATCCGTTAGCGTAAAGCGCACTCGTTTTCTACTTTGCTGCTGTGTAATTTACACAGCAGCTTGTAAGAAGTGCGCGTTGACGTTTATTTACACGTTTTTCCATGCTGGTCAGAGCTTGTATTGGCAAATCATACGTTACGATGATTTTTGTGTATTTTTGCAGTAAGAATTGCTGGAGCGACAACTAATGAACCAAACGCCGCCATTAGCCTTAGTGAAAACATGGTATCACCTACTGTCATCATCAGAAGACAATGATGTGAAAGCACGCGCACAAGAAATGCTGTTAAAAGCCTTCGAGTCGCCTGAGGCCATCGCGATTTATCTAAAAGAACACAATATCCTTAAGCACTGATCAAAAAAGCCTTAGCGCAGTAAACGCTACTACGCTAAGGCTTAGTGTTTATTTATAATAAGATATTACGCGTGCTTCGCCGCTTGAATAGCTAATCCTTCGCACACCGAGTTGAAAGCGTCATTCTCTAATCGAGGTAAACCGGTAAGTAGGTTTTCATATAGCGCATCAACCACGATTGGCGATAAACTCATACCACCTGTGATCATCACCACTTCTGGCTTTTCACTGCTGTTTTCCAAGCATTCCACCACTAGCGCTTTCACTTTATCAAGCCAAGGTTTTAACGCCTTTTTAAGTGACTCTTGCGAAATCTCCACATCAAAATCATCTTCAATATAGTGTAGCGGCAAGGTGATATTCTGCTTACTCGACAGTAGTTCCTTGGCTAATCGAGCCGAGTTCACCACACGGGCAGACAACTTGTTCTCCTGAACAATAAGCAAGCGTTCTAATTGGGCTGGCTCTTTAATCACAGACATGGTTTGAGAAATATCTAACCCATAATCGTCAGAGAAAAAGCGGGTGAGTGCAGGAATGTTATCAACCGCGCACATATCAGAGAAGTACGTGGGTGGAACAGGAAGCCCGTTAATCATCTTAAGGCCCATTCCCATTTCTGGGGCAATAGCCTTTAGCACCAAGCTTTTGTCGCAATCCATGCCGCCTAATCGTCTGCCTGTTACCGACAGAACATCATCTTTGCGATCAAGCTGATTTGAACGCTCTGGGGAAAGCTTAATACAGCAAATATCCGTGGTCCCCCCACCAATATCGACAATCAGCGTAGTGGTATCCCTTGGTAGGGTTTGCTCAATTTTATACGCCGCTGCTATGGGTTCATCTAGGAAATTAACCCCTGTAAACCCGGCTTTCGTCGCCGCTTCAGTCATAATTTGAATGGCTTGCGCGTTCCCCTCTTCACCGCGGGTGCCGTGAAACTTAACAGGACGGCCAATAACTGCATTATTAACAGCCTTGCCTAGCTGTTGCTCTGCACACTGTTTAAAATAGGCCAGCTGCTTAGCAATAATACCGATGAATGCTTGTTTTTGGTCACCGTCTAGCGAGGCGCCTAAAAAGTTCTTAGGTGAATAAATTAGACGGCCTTTATCAGGCATTTTAAGAAAGCGTCTAAACCCTTCTTCACCAAACGCAAACTTACCGTGCTCTACCAACCGCAGCAAAGGGATTTCGTCTAGCGACATGGCATGCATCAATTGCGCAATAGCTTTACGCTGTAATGCAGGCTTGTTGTGCAAATCACCGCGCAGCGAGTCGATACGGTCGCTATACATCGCCTGTTCTTTTGGATCTTTTGCCGAATAATAGCCGTCCTTCGCCTTATCTATTTGCTCACTGATAACGCGCTGTAACTGCGCCACTTTCGCTTCAACCATGGCATCAGGAGGCGGCGGCAGTTCATCTTCAAAATAGATGAACACCGAAGAACGGATTTTATTGCCCTTCTTATCTAACGGGTCGAGTTTGATGTGCTGATGGGCCGTTCCATCAAAATACACAACCTCAGAATTTGATGTACCGTAGTCAATCCCAATCGCAGTCATAATATGTTCGCTCAAAAAGTTAGAAGCGGATTGTAAGTAAATACGAAAGTGCTTTCTAGCTTTGTATGTAATTGAGCTATATTGCTTTTAACAGAGCTATTGCAGCATTTAATTCTGAGTCACTGGCTGTATGCCCGTCCCAAGATACCGCCTGGGGCACAAAGTCCTCTCGATATGAGCCGTTCACATGGTAAAGACGTTCAAAACCCAGCTCTAAAGTTATGGTCGAATCAGGTAGTTGAAATTGATTTATCCCGCCAAGCAAATCAGCCATGGGTGTGCCGATTACCGCCTTTGCACCAATGGCATCAAAGCCAATAGCCATACCTTCTCCCATACTGCCGGTCCAATGACCAACGAGTACCACTACTGGCTTACTGTAATAAGGTAATGAAGGGGTAACATAGGCCAAGTGTAGCTCTGCTTCTTGGTAGGGTTTTCCCGCATTTTGAATTTTGTAACCTTGATATGCGGTTTTGGCATTTACAAAGTGCCCCAAGATAGGCTCAGCTACACCAGTGTTTCCCCCGCTCGGCGTATTACGCAGGTCAATCACTAACCCCTGTGTTGATTCAAGTGACTCAAGAGCTTCTTTGAACGCACGAACGGTTTCAGAATTACCTAGATTATTATTAAAGCGGATGTATCCGATTCCCTCTTTCTGCTTAACTATCAGAGGGGCTTTTGTTCGAAGTAGATTAATAGCATCGTAACTAGCTGCTAATTGCACGCGTTTGGCATCATCAAAATCAGACGCCACTTCAATGTGCCTCTCTTGATTGCGACGCCCACCTAAAGCCACATTAACCGCCCACGTTTTATGTGCGTCAGTAAGCGGTAGCGATGTGTTTCCAAAAACGCGTTGTATTGCGGCTTCTGTAGACTCGCCGTCAATACCTACAATCATGTCACCTAAGGCTAACTGGCTTTTGGCAGCAGCACTGCCCGCTTTAATACGTGTTATAACAAAGTCATCGCCTTGCTTTTCCACCCAAATATCAGACCCCGTTGGCGTGACGCTGTAGTCCGCTTCGTTTAGCGGTGATACGTTAAAATGCGGGTCGATAAAAAACTGCTTCACCACCTGCAATACGTCGACAAACTCCTCTTGCGTTGTCGCGTTTATTGCAAGGGGTTGGTAATACGCTTTTAAAGCTTCCCAGTCGGTAGGTGCCGTATCTAAGTATGCATAGTTATCTTCAACAGTTTGAACAAAGGCTTGCCAGCTTTCTTTCGTATTGAAACCCTGGCTTTGTGCGCAGCTGCTTAGCGGAAGAAGTAGTGACAACAATAAAATAATTCGATAAATCATAATGCTCCCTATTATGAATTGGAATGATGAGGAAATTGTTCATTTAAGCGCGTAAGAAGCGATTGTTTTTTTAGCGCCTGCTCCATGCTTTTGAGAGAGGCTTCAAGATTGACCTCTATCTCTTCCCAAAGGGCATCATATACGTCTTCAAATTCTTGCATTATCGTCACTATCTGCGCCGCATCGGCCTTTGCTTTAGGCGCAATATCGTACACGCGCTTTCGCGAGTCTCGTTCATCGGGCACAGAAACAAAAAAGCCGTCTGCAACACTTTGCTTCAACCGACTTTCAATAAGTTGACGTGAAAGACCAATGTGACTTGCTAACTCAGTTGACGAAAGAGGCCCTTGAGTATGAATCGCCAGTACCAGAGAAATACGATTTGCAGGCAGACTAATATTAAGCGCTTCAAATACCTCTTGACCTTGAGTTGCAATAAGCTCGCTAGCACGCAAAAGTATTGCGCCAAACTGAGGGCTTCTGATCATAAATAGGCACCTTGTGATTTTTTCTCAAACTCATTTATGCAAATATTTGCGCAAAAATTTGCACAAATCAACTTATTTTTGAATGTGTATGTTTTGGTTAGGTGTTAAAAATGTTTTCCAACCGGATCAATTACTGTTTGATAAATGACTGAAATAGCTGCGGCATAATGCTAGAGTGAAAGCTAAATAAACAACGAACTCTACTAAAAAATATGAGCCATTCAGTACCATTAGTTACGTCATTCGACGTACGTTTTTGTGAAACAGATGCCTTACAGCATGTAAGTAACACTGCATTAGTCGCTTGGTTTGAAGCAGCCAGAGAGCCTATTTTCAGAATGTTTACCCCTGAACTAGACTTACAAAATTGGCCGCTAATTTTAGCCAGCTACAAAGTCGATTTTTTAGCTCAAATTTTTTATGGCAAACCTGTGACGGTTAAAACCTACATTAGCCGGCTAGGCAACAGTGCGTTCGACGTGTTTCAAGAGTTATGGCAAGACGATAAGCTGTGCTCAACAGGCATTACCACCATGGTGCATTTTGACTATAAAACACAGCGCTCTGCGCCTATACCGGATGAAGTGAAATCAGAACTACAGTCTCACTTTAAAGAAGTACCAACTCAGTAATAAAGCGCAGTACGAGGTCTCCATGAGCGATTTAATTGAAGTTATTGATGATGTGTTACCACCAGAGCTGTGCAAACAACTCATGGAACGCTTTGAAAGCAGCCCTAATTTATCTCAAGGCCGCACCGGTGGTGGCGTCGACTTAGATAAAAAGCGCAGCATGGATGTATCGATAAGTCGCAACCCGGAATTTAAAGACTTATTTCAACAAGTGATGCAGCACACTGGGCAGCAGCTGGTCTCCTACATTGAAAAGTACTATTTTGCGCTTGTTGGGCCCATTGGCTTAACCGTACGCCATCCCAAAACTGGCGAACCGGTGAAAGTAACAGGTGAAAATTTTGATGAAGTGGGTAAACCCAATTTGGCTAATTTGGTGAATTACCTGTTTCGGGTTGGCGATGTAAATGCACAGCGCTACACCGCGGGCAATGGTGGCTACCCATACTGGCATTCAGAAGTCTATCCACAGCTTCAACATAACGATGCGCTGCACCGCGTGTTGCTGTTTATGTACTACTTAAACGATGTGGAAGAAGGCGGCGAGACGGAATTTTATTATCAAAACCGCGCGGTTAAGCCTAAAGCAGGCCGAATGGTGATTGCGCCAGCCTACTTTACTCACACGCATCGCGGCCAAATTCCAAAAAGTAACGACAAGTACATTTTAACGTCTTGGCTTCTGTTTAACCGCGCTGAACAGATTTATACGCAGGGCTAGCTTAACGATAACTTCGTGATGATGTGCTCTAGCTCGCTGTACTTATTTTTGTCGATAGGTAAGAAGGGTGCAGGTAAGCTAGGCGTTTCACAATAGCCCAAAATTTCTGCCGCGGCTGCAACCACACGCAAGCCGCCGCCATTGCGCGCAAACATGCTCCATATTCCGCTTAACGCTTGTGACTGAGCCTGTGCATCAACAGCATTACCAGACTGAGCGGCGTCGATTATGCGCATTACAGTTCGCGGGAATATCCCCCCTATAACAGAAAGCCAAAGGTCACAACCTTCACTCATTCCTGCTGCGCCAAAACTATCACCACTCACGCCTATAGCAATGTGTGCAGGCATTATCTCTCGTAATGATGCTAATCGACGAGCGCCTTCGCTACTGCTTACTTCAGAGGGTGGGATATCCTTGCTCGAACTATTATCCATTGAGCTCTTGGCAAACGGAGTACCGGGTATTTTAATCGCCCCGATATTCGGCAATTTGCCTATGCGGCGGTATAAATCTTCGCTGAAGGTAAAATTAGTCACACGAGGATTTTCGTAAACGCAGATAGGCACAGATACCTCGTGACTCACTGCCTCATAGAGGCCATACACTTCTTCTTCGTTAAGCACTTGATAGGAAACGGGTGCTAACAGCACAGCATTAACACCTGCTTGCTGCACAGCTTCAACGTTTTTTAGCACGTCATAGGTTCTCAGCGCCCCAACGCCTGCCATAACAGGAATGCCATTTGCGTGGTCGACGGCGAGCTTGGCTACGTCGTACTTTTCCCCTCGCGTTAGATAAGGATACAGCCCAGTAGAGCCTATCGCGCAAATTGAATCTACATTCGCCGAAGCCAAATTATCAACAAGCCCTTTAAATGCTTTGTAATCAATAGCTTCTTGTTTGAATGGAGTAATGGGAAACGCTGATAATCCTGTAAACACCTGATATCCTTTTTAAACGTTTTATGCTTAAAACCCTTCTACGGCTTCGCCTTTCAAACGGTAACCTACAGACGCGATGTCGCCTTTCCAACCGTCAGTCGACAGTTCGCCGGTTACCCAAATTGCATCGTAAATATTATCTATGCGCACACCTTCTTCAAATTTTACGTAAACAATTTGATTAGACGGCGGCGGTGGTACGTGAATACAGGCTCCGAAATATGGAACAAGTAAGAACTCAGTGGTTAGCTCTGCCGTACCTTCTAGCGGCACAACAAAACCCGGGATTTTCACCCGTTTACCATCAAAGGTATCGACAACGGGTGCGTCAGCCTGAAGCTGACTCATCTCGCCATTATGTTGAACTGAAGGTGGCGCGAGCTCATTAAAGCCCTCAGGCACTAGGTCTTCCCAGTATACTTCAGTAGGAGTTTCATCTGCCAAAGAGTTGAAAGTTACAACCATCATTATTACAGCAAACAATGAAGTCATGGATAATTTATGGTGGATCATACTGCTCTCTATCGTTGAGTATTTTGTTCGCTTTTTTGTATCGGCTTTTGCTTGTCGTTTTCAATCTTCACTTTTTAGCCACATACAAAAAGGGCTGGTATTACACCAGCCCTTTGTATCATCAATTTAAAGCAGCGTGAATTATTCTGCTTCGAAACGCGCGATGCTTGCGGTAATTTCTTCTTTTGCAGCGGCAGCGTCTGCCCAACCGTCAATCTTCACCCATTTGCCTTCTTCAAGATCTTTATAGTGCTCGAAGAAGTGCTCAATTTGCTTAAGAAGAAGCGGAGGTACGTCTGCAATTTCTTTAACGTCACGATAGATAGTAGAAAGCTTGTCTACTGGTACCGCTAGTACTTTTGCGTCTTTACCAGACTCGTCAGTCATGTTTAGTACGCCAACTGGACGACACTTAATGACAGAACCTGCAAGTAGTGGGAACGGAGTCATTACTAGAACGTCAACTGGGTCGCCATCTTCAGACAACGTGTTGTTCACGTAACCGTAGTTAGTTGGGTAGTGCATGCAAGTTGCCATGAAACGGTCAACAAATAGTGCACCTGTGTCTTTGTCTACTTCGTACTTCACCGGGTCAGCGTGTGCTGGAATTTCGATGATCACATTTACTTCGTCTGGTACGTTTTTACCAGCAGAAATAGCACTCAAGCTCATTCTTTGGTCCTTTCAATGATGTATAAGAAATTTTGGGTTAAGTATACGGTGACAGCAGCAAAATAAAAACGCTTTACGACCCATGTCGTACTAATCTCTTTATTTTTCGTTAAATTTTGCTGCTTTTTCGCTATTTCGCGTTGTCGTTGTAGCTCAAGCACATCTCAACTTCTTCTTTAGAGCCGATAATGCACGGTACACGTTGATGAATTTCTTCAGGCATAACTTCCAGAATTCGGCCAGTGCCTGTTTCTGCTTTTCCACCTGCTTGCTCCATTAAGAATGCCATCGGGTTAGCTTCGTAAAGCAAGCGTAATTTACCTGGCTTAGACGGGTCCCTGTTATCGAATGGATACATAAAGATGCCACCGCGACAAAGCAAACGATGAATATCACCCACCATTGCCGCTACCCAGCGCATATTAAAGTTTTTACCTCTAGGGCCATCTTTACCTGCTAGAAGGTCGGCAATGTATGCCTGCATTGCAGGTTCCCAATGACGCTGGTTCGACGCATTAATCGAAAACTCTGACGTTTGCTCAGGTACTTGAATATTAGGGTGAGTAAGCAGGAAACCACCGTGGGTTTTATCAAGCGTATAAATGTGCGTGCCGCGACCCGTCGTCAACGCCAGCATAGTAGACGGGCCATACAGCACATAGCCTGCAGCTACCATCTGCGTTCCAGGCTGTAAGAAAGCAGACGGATCATCTGGTTTCATCCACTGAGGCGCATGGGTAATAGAGAAAATAGTACCGATTAGGCTGTTAATTTCAGTGTTTGACGACCCATCTAGCGGGTCGAAGCTTACTAAGTAATTACCGTCTGGATTACACGGCACAACGTCATCTTCTTCTTCAGAAGAAATGGCTTTTACGTAGCCAGATTCCCTTAGCGTGTCTTTTAAAATGTGGTTAGAGATAACGTCGAGCTTTTTCTGTGTTTCGCCCTGTACGTTTTCTGAAAGGGTTGAACCGAGCACGCCAGCAAGTGCGCCTTGACTCACGCGGAAAGAAATTTCTTTACAGCCCGCTAGCAGTGTACGAATGAGTAAAATTAACTCAAGCGGTGCACCGTCTTGTTGCAATTGGGAATTTAAACGTTTCATTGAATGTAAGCCTTTTTTTCGTGTGTAGGGTGTTGTGCTACCAGTCGCTCAGCTTTCCTTACCGGCGTTTGTCTGAAGCACACACAGGTTTTAAACCTGTGGTTAGATTGTAACCGTGTTCTTGGGTAAGTGGAACACGCCCGTAAAATGTCATACACACACCATACCAGTTTGCACATCATAGATTCATAGGTGTTTAGCGTATTACAACGGCTTAAGGCATTTATTGAATGATTAAAATTGAATTATCTATAGGTCACGGGGTTCTGATACAGTACCCCAATAACATGATAATTCATTGAGAATGCGCTATGCATGTACATATTTTAGGCATTTGTGGAAGTTTTATGGGCGGCATCGCCGCTATTGCTAAATCACTCGGCCACAAAGTAACAGGGTCTGATAAAAACGTTTATCCGCCCATGAGCACCCAGCTTGAAGCATTAGGCATTGAGTTGACCGAAGGTTATTGCGAAAGCCAGTTTGATCCAGCGCCAGATATGGTAGTGATTGGTAACGCGATGTCGCGCGGTAACCCCGCCGTCGAATACGTGTTAAATAGAAATCTTCCTTATACCAGTGGCCCACAATGGTTGCTTGATAACTTACTAAAAGATCGTTGGGTCATTGGGTTATCAGGTACCCACGGTAAAACAACCACCAGCAGTATGGTCGCGTGGATTTTAGAACACGCTGGTCTTAACCCTGGTTATTTAATTGGCGGCGTTCCAGAGAACTTTGGCGTATCGGCTCGCGTGGGTGAAAGCCCCTTTTTTGTCATTGAAGCTGACGAATACGACAGCGCATTTTTCGATAAGCGTTCTAAGTTCGTACACTATCGTCCTAAAACCTTGGTAATTAACAACCTTGAGTTTGACCATGCAGATATTTTTGCTGACCTTGGGGCTATTCAAACCCAGTTCCACCATTTGGTTCGCATGGTGCCAGAAAACGGGCTTATTCTTACACCTAACAATACGCCCGCAATTGAGGATATGCTCAAGAGAGGTTGCTGGTCTTCTCGCCAATCGTTGGGCAAAGAGTGGCATGCAGAACTGTTAAAGAAAGACGGCAGTGAATTCAATGTATTACATAACGGCGTTATAGCTGGAACGGTAACCTGGGCTTTGGTTGGTCAACACAATGTGGACAATGCTTTAATGGCCATAGCTGCCGCCCACCATGCAGGTGTTACCTTACCTGATGCCATAGACGCCTTATCATTTTTTAAGAATGTTAAGCGTCGCATGGAAGTAAAGGGTGAAGTAAACAACATCACCCTTTATGACGACTTTGCACACCACCCTACTGCAATTGCGACTACACTTGATGGACTGCGCAAGAAAGTGGGTAATGCCCGTATTTTAGCTGTGCTAGAGCCGCGCTCTAACACGATGAAAATGGGCGTGCACAAAGATACGCTGGCAAACTCATGGCAGAAAGCCGATGAGGTTTACCTTTATGAACCTGAAGGCATGGACTGGTCGTTAGTCGATTCGGTAGCGCACAGCAACGCGCCTACGCACTGCTTCAGAGATGTAGAGAAGATCGTTCAAGGTGTTTGCAACGTAGCACAACCGGGCGATCATATTCTTGTAATGAGTAACGGCGGTTTTGAAGGCATTCATGGCCGAATACTCGACGCCCTAAAAATGAAGTCCAAATTGTAAATAGACAGAATAAAACGAAGTGTTACCCGATAGACAAGCGCATTACGCTTGTCATCTACAGAGGCTATACAATGAAACATGACAAGCAAGTCACGCTTGCTATCACAGGCGCATCTGGCGCGCCTTATGCGCTTACACTATTGAAATCGCTAGTTAACGCCGATTACCAAGTGTATGTATTAATCTCTTCCGCTGCCAAAGTGGTGTTTGCCACCGAAGAGAACGTCAAGATACCCGGGCGACCAGAAGACGCTGCCGCGTTTTTTACCGAGCATTGCAATGCAAAGCCAGACCAAATCAAGGTTTTCGGCAAAGAAGAGTGGTTTTCACCAGTAGCTTCAGGCTCAGCGGCCCCCGCAAAAATGGTGGTTTGCCCGTGTTCTACAGGTACGCTTTCGGCCATTAGTATTGGCGCAAGCGACAACCTGATTGAGCGCGCAGCTGATGTCGTTCTAAAAGAGCGTGGACAACTTATTTTGGTGCCTCGTGAAATGCCACTTTCTTCTATTCATCTAGAAAATATGCTCAAGCTTTCGCAAATGGGTGCTACTATTATGCCTGCAGCGCCTGGCTTTTATCACAATCCTAAAACTATCGATGACTTGGTAGATTTTGTGGTGGCGCGCATACTAGACCACCTAGGTATTGAGCAGTCTCTTGTCGCAAGATGGGGCTACCAGTCTTCCAAACATTCTGAGGATTAACCATGTTCGCGTTTGCAAACAGGATTTGCGCAGTTGCGCTGAGCACGCTATTTACATTGTGTATTTCATCACCCGCTTTCGGATGGGGGCAAACCGGTCACCGAGTGACTGGCGCTATTGCCGAGCAATATCTTAGCCCTCTTTCACAAGCTGCACTAATGGAGTTATTACCACACGGTTCGTTGGCTGAAGCCTCAACTCACGCTGACGAAATGCGTTCTGACCCCAGCGAATTTTGGCAGAAAACCGCTAGCCCTTGGCACTATGTATCTGTACCTGAAGGAAAGACCTACGAAGAAGTTGGCGCACCAAAGCAAGGTGATGCGGTTACCGCGTTAAAGCAGTTTACTGAAACGTTAAAAAGCGACACCGCCACCATTGAAGAAAAGCGTCTGGCCCTTCAGTTCATTGTGCATATTATTGGCGATCTCCATCAACCACTTCATGCCGGCAATGGTACTGATCGTGGTGGTAACGACGTAAAAGTGCGCTTCTTCTGGCAAGACTCTAACCTACACCGCGTGTGGGACTCGCAAATGCTAGATCAGCGCGACCTGTCGTACTCAGAGTGGACGTCTTGGTTAACAAAAGCTATTACGGCTAAGGATATTCGCAGTTGGGCCACCACCGACCCTATGGTGTGGATTGAAGAAAGCACCGCTATTCGCGATACCATTTATCCTGATGACGCAAACAATATGAGCTATGACTATTTATACAACCACCTGCCTACTGCAAAAAAGCGTTTGCAGATGGCCGGAATTCGCATTGCCATGTATTTGAACAACGTGTTTGACGAAGCAGAGCACTAGTCAAAAGTTGAGCTCGATTAGCATCTCGCAGTTAATCGAGCTGATACACTTCCAATCTTAGCGCTTCAAGAGCCTCTGTCGTACTACCTACATCCGCTGATTTCATAAAGTCTCTCAACAGTGTCATGGCAGGTTCTGCGAATTCGTGAGGCACGACCCTATCGAAATATGGACTTGTGCTTTCCGCCGTATTTAACTGCTTAGCGCCCATATCATTAAAGTAATTCGGAAAATGCTCACTTCCCGCCAAAGGAGAAAATCCCCCTGCGTGAAGATTAAATCGCGACTGGGCCTTGTGTGTAGCCATGAACGACAAAAATTGTCGCGCCGCTTTTTGCTTCGAAGAACTAGCCCGAATAAAAAACACATCCAAAGGAGCTAGCTCAATGGTTTCTTGACCGGGACTGAGCTCTGGGAAAGAAAATATCCTAATTTTTGACTCTGCACTTTCAGGAATACGAGAGCTTAGAAAATGTCCAATTAACGTAACACCTGCCAAGCCTCGGTATAGATAAGGCATGGGGTCATACCAGTCCATGTTCTCTCCCGTATCCATGAAATAGCCCTTATCAATGAGTACTTTCCACAGAAGAAAAACCTGTACGACTCGCTCATCTTTATATGAGACACGGCCTGATAACAGTTCGTGGTGAAAGGACTCTCCATAAAGCCGTAAACTAATGAATTCAAACCAGCTTGTTAATACCCACGGCGCATCATACCCAATGGCTATGGGCGTAATACCTTTCTCTTTTAAAGCCTGACAGAGGTGAAGAAATTCGTCCCACGTATTTGGTGCAGCAAGTCCCAGAGAATCAAAAAGCTCGGCATTATAAAAAAAGGACCACGGATAATGGGATACCGGAATAGCGTAGAAGCGGCCATTAAGGCTAACTTGAGAGGACACCGACACTCTAAACGCATCTGTTAGTCGCTGTGCTTGCCAAACGTCACTTATGTCGCTCACCCATCCACCGCGAACAAGGTCGAGCAGCCGCTCGTCGCCATACCAATAAAGTACGTCTGGCCCTTCACCCGTTTTAAGCCATTTGAGAACTTGCTGCTTATACTTATCGGTATGTACGCCCACCGCATTGAGCGTAATATCAGGCGCTATTTTGGCAAATTCTTGCTCAATGTCAGAGATTAAGTAACGTTCGTTAACGTTATCATTCAGCCATCCGACAGTAAGCGTCTCTGCCTTTGAGGGCAACGCCAACATAGCCAAAAAAACGGTAAGACAAAAAGGATATAACCCGTAAATTGCTCGCACCAAAAGCCCCTGCTTAAACTGAGTTTGCAGAACTTATCGGTTAATAAACGCCAGGTGCGCCCCTAAAATTACGCGCTATTTATGGCACTCAGTCCAGATCGAGAGGTTCAGGAGAGAGAATAACGCCCGTGCTATCAGCATACAAATGATCTTCTGGTAAAAACGTAACGCCACCAAAGTTAACGGGCACGTCTACCTCACCAATACTTTCACACTCAGCATTTACTGGAATGGCGGCTACCGCCAAAACACCGATATCTAATTCGGCAAGGCTATCAACTTCTCGCACGCTGCCGTATATCACAACCCCTTCCCAATCGTTATCGATTGCAACTTGAGCAGAGGATGCATCGAACAGTGCACGACGGCTAGAACCACCGCCATCAATAAGCAGTACTTTTCCAGCACCGGGCTGAGCAAGTACTCGGTCGATAAGGCCTCTGTCTTCAAAGCATTTAATTGTGGTAATTTCACCACCGAAAGAATACCGGCCACCAAAGCTCGCGAAAATTGGATCTACCACGTCTACGCTATCAGCAAACAAATCGCATAATTCAGATGTGTTGTATTCCATCGTTCTGCCTTACTAAAATTGAGAAGACTAAAATTAAGTGAAAACAAAGCGCTGCTTACGCTTCTAAAACTAGCATAGCATTAAATGTGGCAATGCAAACGTTTGATTTCACGCCTTTCGTCGAATTTTCTACTTTTTTCAAAACTCATCAAAACTTGCTCTCCCCTCCCCCAAATGAGCACATATTTTGCTTAGCTTTTTGTCTTTTACAGCCATTCCCAATATCTGTTCGCCAGGACAAAAGAAAAAGTAAAAGCGAAGCTCGCTGTCAAAAAAGTTTCTTTTTTTCGTCACCCACTGGTCACAGATGAACTTTAGCCTGTGCAGTAATTAACCGATAGGGGACAAGGCGATGTTGATTAAATCCTTGACCAAATACGATACTGACTTGTTTTATCGCCTGTACAAACTGACGCAAAAAAGAGACTGCAGAAGTATTATCTGGCTGTCGAAAACCGGCGATGGTTACCTGTACCTTGTTATCGGTGCGCTGCTTTGGGCATTTGAGCCTGAACACGGTGAGCTTTTCCTCTACACAGCGCTGATGGCTTATGCGCTGGAATTACCCATTTATGTGCTGCTTAAGAAAATGTTCAAGCGCCCTCGCCCTTGCGATTTTCTAATGAATTTAACAGCACATGTCACGCCTTCGGATAAATTCTCTCTTCCTTCAGGCCACACGGCAGCAGCCACATTGATGGCGAGCATAGTGGCTCATTATTATCCGTCGTTTGCGGTATTGGCTTACAGCTGGGCCGCGTTAATTGGTCTTTCACGTGTGTTACTGGGTGTTCATTACCCGTCAGACGTGATCGCAGGGACGCTTCTAGGCGTTACAATAGCAACGTTGAGCATTTCTATTCTGGGGTAGCATGAGATTACTGTATGGTGTGCAAGGCACCGGTAACGGACACATCGCCCGTGCGCGAATAATGGCTGCAGCTCTGGCACAGCGCGATGACATTAACGTTGACTTTGTGTTTACTGGTCGTCCCCCTGAGAAGTATTTCGACATGGAAATATTCGGAGAATACCGAACCTTTACTGGCCTGAGCTTTATCACCAAAGGAGGCCGGGTTGATAAATGGGCGACCGTTAAAGATGCAAATGTAAGCCAGTTTATAAAAGACGTGAAAGCCTTTGATACCAGCAACTACGATTTGCTAGTCAATGACTTTGAGCCCGTTACGGCGTGGGCAGCTAAACAGCAAGGTCTACCTTCTATTTCGATTAGCCATCAGGCTGCATTTGCCTACGACGTCCCTAAAAGTGGCAACACGATTTTCGACTCCTTGCTAATGAAAGTGTTTGCACCAACAGAGATTCAACTAGGTGTGCACTGGTATCACTTCAATCAACCGATTATTCCGCCATTCGTTGCAGAAAAGCCGATTGTGTCTTCGGGAAATGGTCACGTTCTGGTTTACTTACCTTTTGAAGATATTGAAGATGTTCAACAAATGTTGGAACCCCTAAGCGATCAGGTTTTCGAATGCTTTCACCCGAACATCGATGAAGCGAAAGAAGTGGGACATATTCATTGGCACCCTACATCTAAGAAGCACTTTCAAAAAGCCCTACAGCACGCCAGTGGCGTAATCGCCAATGGGGGGTTTGAGCTATCGAGTGAGGCACTTCAACTGGGCAAGAAGCTGCTTATAAAACCTTTACACGGCCAATTTGAGCAACTATCGAATGTGCTTACGTTAAATAAATTGGATTTATGCCAAACCCTGTTTCAACTTGATACCGACATTGTTGAAGAGTGGCTAGAAGCTCCTGACAACGAAGCAATTGACTTTCCAGACAACCCCAACATTCTTATCGATTGGCTTAAAAACAAAGACTTTTCTGATACGCAAAGCCTGTGCGATGCGCTTTGGAAAAACGTTCGATATGGCGATAAAACACAAGAACGATTATTGGCTCTTGCAATTTAACGCCGCAATGCGATGATAGCGGCATTTGTCGTATTCTTCGCGGGATTTTTCGTGCTTAAAAAGTCAGTTGTTTTCTTGCTAACACTCACAGCATTATGTGGCTGTGGTTACAAAGGGGCGCTCTACATTCCTGACGCGCCTGCACAAAACACGTCTGCTGAACCAGCGTCTTCTGAAAATGCAGAAACCGGCGCCGACTCTGACACCAATAACACTTCACCCGCAACTACTTCTGGAGAGCTGAACTAGTGGATTATTTCGCCTACAGCCAAGGTCAGCTTCATGCTGAACAAGTGGCTGTTTCTGATATTGCAGCCCAGCATGGAACGCCGGTTTACATCTATTCACGTGCAACATTAGAGCGTCACTGGCACGCATTTAATGATGCCATTGGTGAGCATCCTCACCTTGTGTGTTACGCGGTAAAAGCGAATTCGAACATCGGTGTATTAAGCGTTCTAGCCAAATTAGGTTCAGGCTTTGATATCGTTTCAGCAGGTGAACTCGCTCGCGTAATCGAGGCCGGTGGCGATGCAAGTAAGGTAGTATTTTCAGGTGTTGGTAAAAAGCATGATGAAATTCGCTATGCGCTAGAACAAGGCATTATGTGTTTCAACGTAGAATCAGAGCCAGAGCTTCATCGAATTAACCAGGTTGCGGGCGAAATGGGCGTGAAAGCCCCTATTTCACTGCGCATAAACCCGGATGTGGATGCCAAAACTCACCCTTATATTTCTACAGGTTTGAAGGCAAATAAATTCGGTATTGCCCGTGAGCGAGCGCTTGCTACCTATGAATTGGCCGCATCGCTACCTCATTTAAATGTTGTTGGTATGGACTGCCATATCGGCTCGCAGCTCACAGAAATCGGCCCATTTGTAGACGCCTTGGAGCGCTTGCTTCTGCTTATTGATGAATTAGCTGAACGCAACATTATCATTGAACATTTAGATGTGGGCGGTGGTCTTGGCGTTACTTATAACAACGAGCAACCACCTCATCCTAAAGCCTACGCACAAGCCATGGCTGAAAAAATGGTAGGCCGTGAGAATCTAAAGCTTATTCTTGAGCCAGGCCGCGCTATTGCAGCAAACGCCGGTATTTTAGTTACCGAAGTTGAATTCATCAAAGAAGGTGAAGAAAAAAGCTTCGCCATTGTCGACGCTGCAATGAACGATTTGTTACGCCCTGCACTTTACTCAGCATGGCAAAAAATTATTCCTGTAAAAGAAGAAACTACGGCAACACCACGTATTTACGATGTAGTAGGCCCAGTGTGTGAAACTGGCGACTTTATAGGAAAAGATCGTGAATTAGCCATTGAACCAACAGACTTACTTGCAGTTCGCAGCGCCGGTGCCTATGGTTTTGTTATGGCGTCAAACTACAACAGCCGCTGTCGTCCAGCCGAGATTATGGTAGACGGTGACAAAGCAATTGTGGTTCGCGAAAGAGAAAAACAAAAAGATCTCTGGCAAGGTGAGTACAAACTTCCGTAAACTAGAGACAAACTAACAAGATAGATGCGCGTTTAATGCAGGTTCAATTTTCTAAAATGCACGGTTTGGGTAACGATTTCATGGTTATTGATAACGTTACTCAGAACGTCTTTTTCTCTAAAGAAAAAATTCAGCAACTGGCTAACCGAAACTTCGGCGTTGGCTTCGACCAGCTGTTGATGGTGGAACCGCCTTACGATCCTGAACAAGACTTCCACTATCGTATCTTCAACGCGGACGGTTCGGAAGTAGAGCAGTGTGGCAATGGCGCGCGCTGCTTCGCACGTTTTGTTAAGCAAAAAGGTCTCATTAATCGCAACAAAATTGTCGTAAGCACCAAAGCTGGAAAAATGGTGCTGTATCTTGAGAAAGACGGTCAAGTTACTGTGAACATGGGTAAACCTGAATTCGAACCTGCGAATATTCCACTTAAAGCCAATAAGCAAGAAAACACCTACATATTGCGAGTCGGCGAGAGCACGCTATTCATTGGTGCGGCATCGATGGGTAACCCACATTGCGTGATGGAAGTCGACGACGTTGATACTGCTAATGTGGCCGAGATTGGTCCTCTTGTTGAAAAGCACGAACGCTTCCCTGAAGGCGTAAACGTTGGCTTTATGCAAATAATCAATGAGTCACATATTAAACTTCGCGTATTTGAACGAGGTTCAGGTGAGACCTTGGCCTGTGGTAGCGGCGCTTGTGCAGCGGTTGCAATTGGCCAGATTCAGGGTAAATTAGGAAAAGACGTGCGGGTGGACTTACCCGGAGGCAGTTTACGTATACGCTGGCCTGGCCCAGATAACGTGTTAAAAATGACAGGGCCTGCTGAGCACGTGTACGACGGACATATAAATCTATGAGCGAATTATCAGGGCAGTCTAACGCTACGCAATTGATTGAGCCATTTAACGACACAACGGAATTGTCGAGTGCCGATGTGCGCGCGTTCTTGTTACAAAACCCTGAGTTCTTTGCCGAGCACTCCGACCTTCTTGAAAAAATTAAGCTTCCCCACGAGCAGAAAGGCAGTGTTTCACTGGTAGAAATTCAAAGCGATCAGCTTCGAAAGAAAGTTAGGCAGCTTAATTTTAAACTCAATCAGCTGGTGAGCATCGCTAAACAAAACGAAAAAATATATCGCGTTTACACCGATTTAAACGTGCAGCTTCTGCGCTGTGAAAGTGTTGCCGAAGTTCAGTTTACTTTGGAAGATGTGCTTCAAGAGCGTTTACAATTGTCGTCGGCGGTCATTAAAAGCTTTAAAGGTCCCCACGCGATCCCCGAACTACAGCAACGTTTATTTACTGAAAAACGTTTTAAAAATACCAACTTTTTCTTTGGCAGATTATCTCAACACGAACGCCAGCTTCTTTTCGGAGAAAGCCCTGCGGAGTCTGTAGCGCTAATGCTGCTTGGTGACAACCGTGAACTCGGTATTTTAGGTATTAGCAGCAGTGACGCCAGCCACTTCACCCCAGATATGGACACCTTGTTACTTCAACAGCTTCAGCAAGTGCTTAATATTATCTTGCCTGAAATGATGGGATATTAGGTGTAGTGTCTACGGACGCATTGATAAGCGAACCTTGCCAGCAATGGCTAGATAAGTTTCTGCTACATCTACAGGTAGAACGTGGGTTATCTCTTCACACTATCAAAAATTATCAGCGCCAGCTTACCGAAGTTGCAAAGCTACTTGGGCTTTACGAGTGGTCGGGACTAACGCCAAGCGACATAAAGCGGGTAATGGCTGATGCAAAGATGTCAGGGCACAGCCCGCGCAGTATAGCATTGCGCCTATCGGCACTTAGAACCTTCTGCCAATATCTTATCGATCATCAGCAACTATTCAGCAACCCTGTAGAGGGTATTCAAGCTCCAAAACAAGGGAAGCCATTGCCTAAGCAACTAAGCGTAGATGAAATGCAGCAGCTTCTTAATGCCTCCCCCCGAAGCAGTGACGACGATGAGGGTATGCAATTACGTGATGTGGCTATGTTTGAGCTACTTTATGGCTGTGGACTGCGCTTGAGCGAACTGACTGGGCTTAATTTGGCCGACTGTCTAAAGGACGGTACCGTGAAGGTCATGGGTAAAGGAAGTAAACAGCGAATACTTCCGTTAGGCCGACACGCACAAAAAGCACTTAACGCGTGGTTAAAGGTACGCACTGCCTACGCATCACCTTACGAAAGTGCGGTCTTTGTGAGTAAGCGCAAAACCCGCATATCCAATCGACAAGTCGCTAATCGCCTCGATAAAATGGCAAGCGAACAGTCGCTGTCACAAAAAGTAAGCCCTCACAAACTGCGCCATTCCTTTGCTACGCACGTATTAGAATCCAGCGGAGATTTGCGTGCGGTTCAAGAGCTATTAGGTCATGCTAACTTGTCAACAACACAAGTTTATACCCATCTGGATTTTCAGCATCTCGCTAAGGTTTATGACGCGGCTCACCCTCGCGCACACAAGAAATAACGCTACTAGAAGGTTTCCCCATGCAGTTTTTCAGGTCTATCAATAACGTCGAGGCTATGACCTTCGACCTTGATGACACCCTTTATAATAATGAACCTATTATTCGACGCGCAGAGCAAGCCCTTCAAGCGCATATTGCTGAACATCACCACCTGGCAGCTAAGCTAACATCACTTGATTGGCTACAGCTTAAACGTGCGGCTATCGCCAAAGACGCGCGATTGGCTTCTGATATGGGGCAGCTTCGTCGCGTTGTTTTAAGCGCTGCACTATCTGGCACGCCAGCAAACCAGTTATCAATAGTCCCCACAGAAGACACTGCATTACGTGCTGCTGTAGACAGCTGCTTTAATTGTTTTTATGACGCAAGAAGCGATTTTGCATTAGCCAGTAATGTTCACCACACCCTCGATAAACTTAGCCAGCATTTACCGCTCGTTGGTATTACTAACGGCAATGTAAACGCGCAAAAAGTAGGGTTAGACCGTTATTTCACGGCGATCTTGCACGCCAGTGTGGAACGGCCCATGAAGCCTGCTCAAAACATGTTTGATGAAGCGGCCTCACTGGTAAAGGTAACGCCGTCGCACATTTTACATGTGGGCGATAATATTATTAAAGACGTGTTCGGTGCCATTAATGCCGGCTATCAGTCGGCTTGGTTTGCATGTAATCGTCCAATGCAGTTGAAATTTGAACCCGTTTCAGTACTTCCACACGTTCAGCTTGATTCATTAGAAGAGCTTATTCAATTTGTCTAGGCGCTATTTATCTCGAAAATACAGACCTTTACTACTCATTCTTTTGCGAGATGTTAACCTTTGAGTAAGCCGCATTCTTAAAGGTCTAGAGAGCCGCACTTAGGGCGTATAGATTTTAACGCTCACTCGTTATACACTGAAAACTGGAGTCGTAGTTTTTGTGTCCTCATGGAAAAACCTGCTATCTCGAAGTCAAGGTCGCAACAAGCGTCCAAGGTAGATAAGCCAACCTCGAATGTTCATGAACATGCCGAGACAGGTCGCTCTTTTTGGCCGTTTAAGCCACTGTCTGGCTTGTATCAAGATGTATTTATTATCTTGTCTTGGATTGCCATATGGCAAATTGGACGCATTGTTGAATACACTGAACACGCCAGTGTTTGGTTTCCTGCGGCAGGCTACACCCTTGCATGCTTCTTAGTTTTAGGTTGGCGCGCGGTAGTGCCTATTATGGTGGCCGCCATTGCGATTACCGTCTGGAATGGTCATAACTACTTGCTGCCGTTAAGTAACGTAGAAATGATGTGGGGCGGCGTGTTATTCGGCGTTGCACATATGCTCCCTTACTATGCAGGAGCCAGTGTTCTCGGCCATCTATTGAGAAAGCCCGACGTCACCACACCCCAATTAATCGTCTCGTTCTTAATCATCGGCTGTATTTCGTCGTTAGTTGCTACGCAACTAGTCATTGGTTCACTTGTTCTCACTAATCAGATGTCAGCGGCGGATATTAAAGAAGCGATGCTGCCCTTTTGGATAGGGGATATGGCTGGTGTTGTAGTGCTTGCACCTCTTTTTGCTGGCTTGTTAGTAAAAATAAGTGCAGCATCTAAAATAGACCTCTTAGCATTTTCTAACTGCGCTTCATCCGATTTACACAGCTACTTTAAAAAAGTGGCAATCAATTTGGCCCTCATACTATTCGTCATGTTATTGGCAAAACTTACCCAGTCTCGTGACAGTGCATTTGCTATCTTTTTTCTCGCCATTACCCACATGTGGATAGCGTGTACTGAAAGCACGAAGCGTAATGTTATAAGCCTTGCAATAAGCAGCCTATGCATTGTTTTGCTGGTGCATATATTCGCCTTAATGGATTACGTCAAGGTGTATCAGTTTGCACTCAACGTTATTGCAGCCAACGCGTTATTTGGTATAGCCATTCCTCAGTTACAAGCAGACAATGCTTTGCTCAAAGACCGTGTATTTGTGGATACCTTAACCCAAGCTTATACGCGGGAGTATTTGGCCCAGCGCAGCGCACTAGAAATGGCTCAGAGCCGTGAATCTGGAAGCTCGCTTTATTTTGTTATGTTTGATTTAGATAAGTTTAAACGTATTAATGACGAATTAGGTCATGTAGACGGCGACAACGCATTGCGCCGACTAAGTCAGGTGACGAAGGATATTGTGCGTAAAGCGGATGTTTTTGCCCGTTTCGGCGGCGACGAATTTGTACTGCTTCTGCCTAATATCAGCGAGCAAAACGCCCTTAATTTGGTGGAAAAGGTACGTGAAGGTATAAACGCAATCGTTATTTCAGAAGTGTCATTATCATCGAGCTTCGGCGTCACTCTTATGCAGCAAAGCGATACACTCGAGACACTTATTCAGCGCGCCGACCGCGCACTCTACGCATCAAAAGAAAAAGGCGGCAACACAATAACCCTCAAATAATGGGGTCAGAGTACATTTAATCGCTCAAATACGCTGAAGACAAAAATGTACTCTGACCCCATTATTACGAAAGCAGAAATGTACTCTGACCCCAATTTTATACGTGGGAGTTATCTTCTAGTACGTTTTGGCGCATGGATTCACATGGGCTTTGACAAACCGGTCTCCCAACCACTTTAGCTGGAACACCCACCACAGTAACGTGAGCTGGAACACTATTAAGTACAACGCTACCTGCGCCTACTTTTGAGCCTTCACCTATCTCAATATTTCCAAGGATCTTGGCGCCAGCGCCAATTAACACGCCTTGGCGAATTTTAGGGTGACGGTCGCCCGACTCGTTACCGGTACCACCTAATGTAACGCTCTGCAAAATAGATACGTTGTCTTCAACCACTGCAGTTTCACCCACTACAATGCCAGTTGCATGGTCAAACATGACGCCTTTACCTATACGCGCAGCAGGGTGGATATCTACACCAAAGCTTGCCGAGTTGCGGCTTTGTAAGAATAAAGCAAGCTGATGACGCCCATGAACCCAAAGGTAATGCGCCATGCGGTGTACTTGCACAGCATGAAAACCTTTAAAGTGAAGTAAGGGAGTAAGGTAATCGTTGACCGCCGCATCCCGCGCCTTAATCGCTAGAATGTCAGCAATAGCCGCTTCGCTGATGCCTGGCTCAAGTAAGTAAGCTTCATCGAAAACTTCACGAATGGCGAGCGCAGGCATGACGTCGTCTGCCATTTTGTTCGACAGAATAAAACTAAGCGACGATTCAAAGTTGTGATGTGCAAGAACACTGGCATGCACATAGCTAGACAGCAAAGGCTCTTTTTCAGCAACAACTTGCGCTTCTTGTTTTAGCGTAGACCAAAAATCGATGGGCGTTGTAAGTGCGGTCATGAGCATGTCCCGTTATATAAAAATGCTGTGTTCTATCAGAAAATTGGGTAAGCGATCTAAACTTGTTCCTTGCTGGGCATATCTATGCTGACAAAAGGGAACGCGTAAAAGTTTACCTGAGTTTGATGTGATGCAATACCGATGTGATACCGACCAAGCGCATAATTCGATCAATTTATCGAATTAATTCGTTATAGCTAATAACCGTATCGTACATGTACACATCGTTAAAGCACTCTGCTCTCTCGCTGCGTCTAACTGAGTGCTTCCATTAATTTAATAGAACGTTCAGAGCGCTCGTATCTTTCATTAAATAATACTTAAAATCATGATTGCACACGAACGTATAATGCCGTTGAAGTTTATCTTCACTGGGAAAAACTGGACTGTATAAATTAACAGGCAGGTGGCATAATAGCGCGCTGCTGAATGTATAACACTATCAACTAACAGGTACCACACTATGGATGTATCTCGACTGCTAGACGAGCTAAACGACAAACAGCGTGAAGCAGTAGCAGCCCCACTATCTAACGCCCTAGTTTTGGCTGGCGCGGGCAGTGGTAAAACCCGCGTATTAGTGCATCGCATTGCGTGGTTAATGGAAGTCGAAAACATCGCCCCTTTTTCTATTTTGGCAGTGACCTTTACCAATAAAGCAGCCAAAGAAATGCGCGGCCGAATAGAGTCGTTGATGGGTCGCAGCCTGCACAATATGTGGATTGGTACCTTCCACGGGCTTGCACACCGCCTGTTACGCGCGCATCATGCAGAAGCCAACTTGCCTGAGAATTTTCAGATAATTGATTCGGATGATCAGTATCGACTTATTCGCCGGATTCTGAAGGCCATGAACCTGGACGAAAAGCATTGGGCGCCTCGTCAAATTCAGTGGTACATAAATGGCAACAAAGACGAAGGCTTGCGCCCTCAGCACATTGAAACCCACGGCGATCATATTCAAAAGACCATGCGCGAAGTCTATGCGGCATATCAAGACGCTTGTGACCGTTCAGGCTTGGTAGATTTTGCTGAACTGTTGCTACGCGCACATGAATTATGGGCTAAAAACCCAGAAGTATTAGCCCACTATCAACGTCGTTTCCGTGCAGTGTTAGTAGACGAATTCCAAGATACCAACAATATCCAATATGCATGGCTTCGTATGCTGTGTAGTGGTGGTAATAATAACATTATGATTGTTGGCGACGACGATCAGTCTATTTACGGCTGGCGCGGCGCGAACGTAGATAATATTCAGCACTTCCTGAAAGACTTCAACGAGCCTACTACTATTCGCCTTGAGCAGAATTACCGCTCTACAGGAAACATTCTTAAAGCGGCGAACACGGTTATCGACAACAATACGGGCCGTTTAGGGAAAGAACTTTGGACGGAAGACGCGCAAGGCGAGCTGATTTCTGTATATGCGGGTTTCAACGAGCTAGATGAAGCGCGCTTTATTGTTTCGAAAATCAAAGATTGGCTTAATCAAGGCAACGCCCTTACTGATACCGCTATTCTTTATCGAAACAACGCCCAGTCTCGAGTACTGGAAGAAGCCTTGCTGCACGAAGGGCTGGCGTATCGCATATACGGCGGTCTGCGCTTCTTCGAACGCCAAGAGATTAAAGACGCCCTTGGCTATATGCGTATGGTGAGCCACCCGCACGACGATGCAGCTTTCGAGCGTGTAGTAAACACCCCAAGTCGCGGTATTGGTGAGAAAACCTTATCGCAAGTGCGCGACACCGCGCGAATGCACAACTGTTCAATGTGGCAGGCGTGTCAGTTGCTCATTAATGAAGGTGGCTTTAAAGGCCGCGCGCTAAATGCTATGCAAAGCTTCGTGTTGCTAATTACTGAGCTAGAGCAATCCACGTTAGATGAGCCCCTTGACCAACAAGCCGATAAGGCTATTCGCCAGTCTGGTCTGTACGCCATGTACCAAGCAGAGCGCGGAGAAAAGGCCCAAGCACGTCTAGAAAACTTAGAAGAATTGGTTACTGCATGTAAAACTTTTATCGTGCCTGAAGAAGCCGAAGAAATGTCGCCTCTGGCAGCCTTTCTAGCTCATGCGTCGCTGGAAGCAGGTGAAACCCAGGCGGATAAAGACCAGGATGCCGTGCAAATGATGACCATTCACACCGCTAAAGGCCTTGAATTTCCACTGGTATTCTTAGCAGGTGTAGAAGAAGGCATGTTCCCTAGCCAAATGACTAACGACGAGCCAGGTCGAATGGAAGAGGAACGCAGACTTTGCTATGTTGGTATGACCAGAGCAATGCAAAAGTTGTATATTACTTATGCAGAAAGTCGTCGACTCTATGGCCAAGATAAGTATCATACTGCTTCTCGATTTATTCGCGAAATGCCAGCAGACTGCGTTGAAGAGGTTAGACTGAAATCGACTATTTCGCGGCCCGTGCACAACCGCTTTAGCCAAGCGACGTCGCACGCCAGTTTTGAAGAAACGGGCTTTAGTTTAGGTGAGCGAGTTGTACACCGTAAATTTGGCGAAGGGATCGTACTTAACTACGAAGGGAGTGGTGAGCACGGTCGAGTTCAAGTAAACTTCGACGAATTTGGCAGCAAATGGCTGGTACTTGCTTACGCAAAGCTGGAGAAAGCGTAACATTATTAATAGGCAAGGTAGCCTAAACCTAAGTTGAAATGTATGCAGCAACACGTGCTGATCATCGAAAATGGTGAAGGCAACCTTGAACTTATAGCGAAATTAGTACGCCGGGCTGGTCTTACCCCCGTTGGCGCAACGTCGCTGACAGAAGGCAAAGCACGGTTTTCGCAAAATATGCCGGAAACCTTTCTGTGTGCTATTGTTGCATACTCGCTTCCCGATGCACCAAAAGGCGAAGCCATCGACTTTACTGTTGAGTCTTTCATTCCCACCATTGCTACAACAGAAAGTTTAGATAGCGCTATTCGCGATAAAGTCCTAGAACGTGACGTTGTCGATTACATTCCCAAAGAAAATTCGCAGAACTACGACTACCTCAATCGTCTTATTAGCCGATTAGAAAAAAACAAGTCTACTGGTGTCGTCGTGGTAAGCACTAATCGGGTGTTGCGCTCAAAAACCGTTTCATTACTTCAGCGCCATAATTTTATTGCGTTTGAATGCCTAACGGCTACAGACGCTATGCAATGCTTGTCTGAACACAAAAACGTACGTCTTGTTATCACTGACAACACGTTGCCTGATATGACAGGCACGCACTTTGTCGCCAGTTTAAGAAAAGCCTTTTCGAAAGAGCAGCTGGCAATTATGGGCGTTGCTGGAGGCAAAGGCATGTTAATGTCTGCGCACTTTATTAAAAGTGGTGCAAATGACTTCTTGCGAGTGCCCTACTGTCATGAAGAGTTCTTGTGTCGCGTGATGCAGAACGTGGAATATATTGAGAGCGTTGAAGAAATTCGTCGTGTGGCCAACACCGACTATTTAACAGGTTTGCCTAACAGGCGCCACTTCTTCTACATGGTTACTGTACAACACCAAAACCTGTCTGAGGATCACGCTCTCGCCCTTATTGACCTAGACTTTTTCAAATCGATAAACGATACCCATGGCCATGACGCAGGTGACATTGTGCTAAAAGCCATGGCGGCCCTTATTGAGTTTTATTTTCCGGACGAAATTATCTCCCGCTTTGGTGGCGAAGAGTTTTGTATATACATGCCGTCAACACCACTAAAAGAAGCCTGTGAGCGTCTAGACGACTTCAGAAAAGTGGTGGAAGCGGAAATTATTCAACTGCCTAAAAGCGACATTAAAGTGACCTGCAGTATTGGGGTAAGTGGCGCCCACACTCAGCGCGTAGATAAGCTACTAAGCCTTGCCGACAAGCAGCTTTACGCCGCCAAAAATAGTGGGCGTAACCAAGTGAAGTGCGAACCACCAGATGTTCCTCAGCAAGAGCAAGCTTCACTGCTTTAGCTTTTCACTCAATCAACTGCCGCTTAGCTGTCCGACGTTTAATTAAAGACTGGTGCGCAAAAGCCCCTACTCCACCGCTAGCTTTCGCGCTTTACGCTGACTGCGGTAATTAACTAGCGAATCTGCACTAAACAAGATAAGCGCAAACCACACAAAGCCGAAGGTCACCAAGCGCGACTCTTCAAGCGGTTCGCCGTACAGGTAAACCGCCAGAATGAACATAAGCGTTGGGCCAATGTACTGAAAAAAGCCCAGCGTTGAATACATTATGCGCCTTGCTGCAGCGGTAAAACAAAGTAGTGGCGCGGTAGTTACAATGCCAGCCGCTAAAATAAGGGTATTTAGCGTGGCGTCGTTATTAAATAAGTTACTGTACTCAGAGCCAAAGAAGACCCAGTAAATAATAGCGAATGGCGAGAGCATTAAAGTTTCAATGAATAGGCCGGGTAGCGAGTCTACAGCCACTTGCTTGCGCAATAAGCCATACACACTAAAACTTCCCGCAAGCACCAGGGCAATCCACGGCACGTGGCCATAAGAGAAAATAAGAATAGCCACGCCAATAACGGCAAGCCCAACGGCTACACGCTGTAAGTTACGCAACCTTTCACCTAAGAAAAGTCGCCCTAAAAATACGTTGATAAGAGGGTTGATGTAATAGCCAAGGCTTGCATCAAGAATATGGTCGTTATTAATTGCCCAAATAAACAAGAGCCAATTCGCCCCGAGTAACAACCCTGCAACGAATAAAATCTGCATAACGCGCTTATTGCGAAAGGCGGCGCCCACTTTGGGCCACTGCTTTAGCGCGGCTATAAGCCCAACCAAAAGCACCACAGACCAAATTACCCTGTGCATCAGGATTTCAGCTGCCGGCAATACCATCAACTGTTTGAAATAAACAGGTGCGACACCCCACATGCTATATGCGGCAATTGCACAAATAACGCCGACTTGAGCGGCACTGGCTTGCTTAGACAAGACTGACTCCAACGAAATTCGGGGGAAGAAGGCGCGTATTGTTTATCAGGTTAGGTGAATTCACAACCCTTAACGCTTTCCAATGCGGCAAAGGACGTGTAACAAGCGGCATAATTAATGAAACGCAATTAACAAAAAATGAAAAAGCCCCACTAAATGTGCTCATTCAATGGGGCCTAAGATGCGTTCGTCATGAAAAAACAGGACAAGGTTTATCGCGGGAATGGTGCTACAGCAGAAACAGTGTGCCCAAACCTAAGAAGGCTACAAAGCCTACAATGTCGGTTACGGTAGTCAAAATGACCGACCCCGACAGTGCTGGGTCTATTTTCAGCTTGTCCAATATTACAGGTACAAACACGCCTGCAAGTGCGGCGGCTACAATGTTGAACAGTATGGCCAAACAGATAACCAACCCTAAAATGGCATCGGTAAACCAGAAATAAGCAACAACGCCAATTACCAAGGCCCAAATCACGCCATTAACGCCGCCTACTTTAAGCTCTTTCACCATCAGCGCCCGTAAGTTGGCAGGCGTGACCTGCCCCAACGCCAAGCCGCGTACAATCAGGGTTAGCGTTTGACTACCTGCAATGCCTCCCATACTTGCCACTACCGGCATCAGTACCGCAAGGGCAACCACTTGTTGAAGGGTGCCTTCGAACAATCCAATAAACCACGAGGCTAAAAATGCGGTAAGCAAGTTAATGCCAAGCCAAAGGGCACGATTTTTCGCACTTTTGGCCACAGGCGAGAATAAATCTTCGTCCTCATCCATACCCGCCGAAGCCATCACTTGGCGTTCGTAAAACTCGTTGACCAACTCACTTGCAGAGGTCACATCTAATCGGCCGAGAAGCTTTTTGTTTTCGTCAACTACCGGCAGCGACGCAAGCCCAGAACGTTGAACAAGTAGCGACGCATTCATAGTGTCGTCCGCCCCTTGAATGGTCGTCACACTTTCTTCCGACAAGTCGAATAGCGACACGTGATCTTGCGCATTGAAGAGGTGGCTAATTTTAACTAGCGCGGAAAATTGACCTGAGCGGTTCACCAAAAAAATGCTGTCACAATGCTGAGGTATGTCACGTCTTAATAAGCGTAGCCCTTCGCGCACTTTCGCGTTCGAAGGTAACACTAACTGCTCGTGGTTAACCCAGTGCCCTATTTGGTTATCGGGGAATTGTGTCGCTTCTCTGAAGTACTTACGCTCTTTAGAATCAAGTGATTCATAGGCCATATCGACAAGCCGTTTTGGCAATGAATCGAGTAGTTCCAGTAAATCTTCTGCGTCAATATCAGCAAAAATAGATGCCCATTCGTCGTGCGGCGTATTGTCGATAAGAATTTCACGGGGGTCGCTACGCATCTCAACCAATACGTCGAGCTTACGGTCGCGAGGAATGCCTTCCCATACCGCCAAACGTTTTTCTACGGGCAACGATTCTAACAGTGATGCGATGTATACCTCGTCCTGCCCCGCAAGGGTGGCTAACAAGGTCGCCGGATCGTCACCCATACTTTCGGTAACAATCTCTTCAATTAAATCTGGTAATGGCTCTGCCATGCTACACCTCCCGTTAATACCGCTCACTTCCTTTACACAACGTAACAACAGGCATTGTGGGATGATGCAAACCTATTAAGACACTGCTATCCCAGCATATATGTTCCCGTGCCAAAGGCTATATGATCGCCTTTTTCATTGTGCAATTCCATTCTACAAACCACTAATTTACTGCCCTTGCGTATAATCGTGGCTGTCGCAACAAAGCGCACGCCTCTTCCCGGCCTTAAGTAGTCAACGCGCATATCGACCGTGCCCATGGTGGGCAATCTAACTTGAAGGTCCGCAAGGTGTTCACGTGCGGTTTGTTTGATGGTTTCTACAATTGAAACTAAACCACCGATGGTGTCTAGCATAGTCGCTGTTACACCGCCGTGTAGGATTTTTTGCATTGGATTGCCGGTTAGCGCTGGTTGCCAATCAAGGTGCAGGGAGATCTGTGTATCCAGCCCCTCTCCTTCGGTAACAAATTCCAAGCCCAGCAACTGGTTAAACGGCATAGTATCACGAAAAAGCGCAATTACATGTTTAATCATTAGTTCATGGTTTAGTGTTTCGCTGCCCTTAGCTTCGTCTTTATTAGTCGCTTTGTTATCCACTCGCTTTCCTTGATGAATTGATATTTGTAATGTGCTTATAAGCAACATTACTACCGAACGTAAGTTTGACGGAAATTCATCCAACCAATGATGTTGAATCAAAATAAATTATAAGAGCTGCTGCCCCTCTGGTCAGGACTATCGCTGAATTTTAGTCTAGTTTTTTAAATTGCCCCGTGAAGACGTCGTCAAAAACGCGTAAAATCCAGCGCCATGACAACTGCAATAGCTCCATCAGAATTAGCGCCAGAAACGCAACGTGTAAAAACACCAGAAACCGTCTTAAAAGATGTATTTGGTTACGATGCTTTTCGCGACGGTCAAGGCGAAGTCATTCACCAAGTATGTGAAGGTAAAGACGCACTTGTTTTGCTTCCAACAGGTGGTGGCAAGTCGCTGTGCTATCAAATTCCTGCGTTAGTGCGCCAGGGCACCGCTATTGTTGTGTCACCGCTTATATCGCTTATGCAGGACCAAGTAGAACAGCTTAAAGCGCTGGGCGTAAAAGCTGCCTATCTCAATTCAACGCTAGAAGCAGACGAACAAGCACGCATAAATGACGCACTGCAATCAGGAAAGCTCGACTTGCTCTATGTGTCGCCTGAGCGTTTAATGCAGTACTATTTTCAGCAGTCGCTTGCGCACGCCGACATTGCCTTATTTGCCATTGATGAAGCGCACTGCGTTTCCCATTGGGGGCACGATTTCAGGCAGGATTATCGCGCTCTGGGGCAAATAAAATCTCGCTTCCCCTCTATTCCTGTTATTGGACTCACAGCGACTGCAGATTCGGCCACCCAAGCAGACATACTGACTCAGCTAAACCTTAACGACCCGCTGGTTTATAAAGGCAGCTTCGACAGACCTAATATCCGCTACCGCGTAATGAGCAAGTACAAAGCCTTTGATCAAGTTGTTGCTTACGTAAAACAGCAAGAAGGTAGCGGCATTATTTACTGTAACAGTCGCGCTAAAGTCGACGACCTGCACGCTAAATTATTCAGACAAGGTTTTCGCTGCGCGGCCTATCACGCGGGTATGGACAACGACGAGCGAGAGCTGGTACAACGCCAGTTCCTTAACGATAAAATTGATATTGTGGTGGCCACCGTTGCCTTTGGCATGGGTATCAACAAATCGAACGTGCGTTATGTGGTTCACCACGATGTTCCGCGCAGTGTTGAAAGCTATTATCAGGAGACCGGCCGAGCGGGGCGAGACGGCTTGGAGTCAGAAGCTTTATTGTTGTTTGATGAAAAAGACGCAGCCCGCGTAAAACAGTGGATAGAGCAAGGGGAAATAGCCGAGCGCAACCAAATAGAGTTACAAAAATTTGCGGCTATGGAAGCTTTTTCAGAAGCGCAAACCTGTCGTAGACAAGTACTCCTGAATTACTTTTCGCAGTTCAGTGACAGCGCCTGTGGCAACTGCGACATTTGCCTAGACCCACCTAAGATGATCGACGGTTTGGTGATTGCACAAAAAGTACTGTCGTGTGTACTTCGGCTCTCACAGCAAGCCTCTAGCCAGTATGTCATTGATGTCTTGCGAGGCAAGCAGCTTAGGCGCCTTCAGGAAGCAGGTCACCACCAGCTTTCCACGTACGGCATAGGTAAAGATAAATCGGATAGCTACTGGCACAACATTATCAACCAGCTTGTTCATAAAGGCCTTATACGCGTTGATATTACCGCTCATGCCGCATTGCGCTTAACCGAGGCCGCTCGGCCTGTGCTAAAAGGTGAAGTAGCGGTTCAGCTTGCCGTTCCGCGACTTGAATTTAAGCCCGACAAGAAAAAAGCAAAACAAGCGCCTGCTAACTACGACCGAACGTTGTTCACCCGTCTTAAGCACTTACGCAAAGTGTTGGCCGAAGAAAATGAAGTGCCGCCGTATGTGGTATTTAGTGACGCCACCTTAGTGGATATGGCGTGTAAACTCCCCACTACGCGCAACACCTTACTTGATGTAAGCGGCGTAGGCCAAACCAAACTCGAGCGCTATGGTGAGGCTTTTATCCAGCTTATTGATGATTACATAAATCGAGAGCACTGAGGGCTTGCAGGCCAACTAGATTCTGTTTTCCAGCTGGCCGCAGGGTTTGCAGAAAGTAAAAGTGCACGCAGTAGAGATAAACACACTAGGCGTAAGCGTATTCCCCCCCTTTCTCAAGCGCAGCTTTGTAGGCTTCTCTAGCATGAACCCGTTTTACGTAACCTTGTATGGCAGTAAAGTCTTTCGCACGCCCGCTGGCTACCAACGACTCTAACGGAAATATCATTTGAACATCAGCGCCACTAGGCGCGTCACCCGCAAACCAAGTATTTTTCGCTAAGTAAGATTCTACATAGCGTAAGCTCTGCGCTAAATTAGGGCCATAATAGGCATTTAAAATACCGTCTATCAGTTTGTTAGTAATTGGCTTAATAAAGAAAGGCTTCGAACCTTTTTGACGCGCTTTCTCCAGCACTAAGTTTGCCACTAGTGGCGGCATTAGCGAACCTTCAGCGAAATGCAGCCAAAACCAATACTGTTGAAGCGCCTCTGGGTCTTGAGGTACAGAAAATGCGTCTGTGGCGTGGTGGCGAACAAGGTATTCCACAATAGCACCAGACTCGGCAATGGCACCGTGCGGCGTAGTAAGCACCGGAGAGCGTCCCAGCGGATGAACAGTGCGCAATGAATCCGGCGCTAGGTTCGTTTTACTGTCTCGTTGATAGAATTCTATTTTGTACTCTACGCCTAGCTCTTCAAGAAGCCACAAAATTCGCTGCGAGCGAGAGTTATTTAAATGGTGAAGTGTTAGCATACCCCGTCCTTAATACGCTTAGATTAACGCTATTGTTTTTGTGTTGTACTATATACACTTTATAAAGCAAGCAGGTTTACAATAACCAGCGAATTGATAAGTTCTATGCAAAATCTCACCAAAGAAGACATTCAACAGCACGCCGTGGTTAACGAACAAAGCGTAGAAATCCGCGTTGCATTACCTTTAACGCCTCTTAAAACTCAGCAGTGGGCAGAGCAGTTTTGTGAAATTTTTAACTTTTCACTATCCGACGCAGATTGGGGAGCCGATCGCTTTCAGGCGCTTGTTACCACCCAATCCAGCAATACAAATTTTCAATGCATACTTTGCATTGAGTGGCTTTGCGAGGCGATTTGGCTGGAACCGGTAGGCACTCAACAATCACCGAATGCGATCTACCAGTATCTTCAAAACACGTAAGTATTACCGTGCCTTTTTCTTTCTGTTTGGCTTTTAGGACAGACTAGTATTATTCTATAGAAAACACATAATTAGCGCTTCAAGGATCATGCTAGTGCCAATCTCCCAGCTAACAAAGTACGTTGCAGCTTTGCTCATTAGTTGGGTGGTTCTAAGCATAAACGCCTTTGCCAGCCCGCGGCTTGTTATCGATGAGTCTTTCGAAAGGGAAATCATCAACCATTATGCTCGGGTATCAATTGCACCTAATAGCGCAACCTATTTTGATGTATTGACGGGAAGCTCCACAAAAACACCAACAGCAACGGCTTCTTCAACAGAACGTGTGTGGTATTCAACAGAGCTTGTTCACTCTGGCTATAGTGCCATTCCCTTAGTGCTTAATATCGACCGACTAAACGTTGATGATTTGCAGATTTATCTTCTAGACAGCAGCCAGCGAATTATAAAATCGTACCGTTATCAAGCCGGTAAAGGTGACTATTCGTTAAGACAACCGCTTCCAAATATCAGGCTTGCTTTCACCCTTCAACCATACCAAGACGCTCGGTTACTAATCGCAGTGAAAGACGAGGGGCTAAAGTACTTTCCAATGTCACTATGGGAGCGAGACCTGCTTACTCAACATGACACTAATATGCTGACTTTGCTTGGTGCTGTGTCGGGTGTGATGGCACTCATTGCTTCCTATTTTCTTTTTTCCTACTTATATCAGCGTATCCCTACCCGCTTCTGGCTAACCATGTCGTCATTGGTGCTTATTGCGTTATTGTTCATTACAGAGGGTGGTCTCGCGTTTTGGCCTAGCCTGACTAACGCCAGCGAGCATTTTTACGCCGTATGCTTCGGCGTATTACTACTGTGTATTGGAAAAGTGACTCATCACCTGTTCTCTCGTGTGCCTTTTGTTTTAAGACTGCTAAATTATGCTCTACCTATTGCTGCTACCATTTACTGTTTTACCGTAAATGCTTATATGGTCACAATCACGCTGCTTATACTCACAGCGGCGATGGGTTTGTATCACGTTACCCTTGCTCTTATCTTTAAAGACAAAGGCAGTAGTGTTGTCAGCACCACTTATATTCTGGCCTGGCTATCTTTCTTTGCGTTTTACGCTTTGGTGACCCAAAACCTTTTCAGCGACCTTATTTATACTGTCGATGTCGCGATGGGAATGCTGTTTTTCTTAACCTTGGGTTTCCTGTGTTTTGGATTTGCGGTCATCACAAAAGAGCAGGTACTCAATCAACATAAACTCTCCTCTCAAGCTGAAACAATTTCTAGCTTAAATCACTTTTATGACTTGTTCCGAAACTCCGCTGAAGGACACTACACATCAACCTGGGACGGTAAGCTAATTTCAGTTAACCCTGCGATGTGCACGGTGTTTGGGTATGAGAATGAGGAAGAAATGCTTAGCGAGGGAGCAAGCACAAAAGCCTTTTACGCATCACCTGAAGATAGACATGTATTGTTAGGTGAGATATCACAGCAAGGCCACGTCACCAGAAAAGAGATACGGGGAAAACGTCGGGACGGCACTGAGTTCTGGTTTTCATTGTCTTGCCAGATCCGCGAGAACGATGAAGGAACTTACCTGTACGGCTCAATTATTGATATCACGGAAAAAAAGCAATCCGATTTAAGCCTTCAGTATTTGGCCACTCACGACTCACTAACCGGCGTATACAACAGACGGCAATTTGAATCTGTCTTCAAGGAAAAAGTACATAACCACAGCGCGTTACCTGTGTGCCTACTCTTTTTAGATTTAGACCGATTTAAAGTCGTTAACGACACCTGCGGTCACAAAGCGGGAGATGTACTCATAAAAGACGTCGCCCGCCTGATTGAAAATACGCTGCTACCCAACGCGCAGCTAGCAAGACTCGGGGGTGATGAGTTTGGCGTTATCTATTCCGATTTAGATGTTGATGCGGTATATCTCAATGCAGTGAAAATACTCAATGCAGTACAGGCCTATCGGTTCATGTGGGATAACCGAATATTCAACTTAGGCGTAAGTATTGGCATGGTCGTATGCGATGATAGCAACGTTAGCTCAGGGCAGTATTTAAGTATGGCTGACGCCGCCTGTTATTTTGCCAAAGAGCAAGGCAGAAATCAGGTGCATAAATATAATAAAGATGACGAGAGCATGCAGCGCTATCAGCGAGAGCTGGACTGGGTCTCTTCTATAAACAACGCCTTGGAAGAAGGGCGCTTTGAACTTTATTACCAGTCTTTAAGACCTTTGAGCAAAGCCAGCGATGGTCACTATTATGAAGTGCTATTGCGCCTAAGGGAAAAAGACGGAAAAATTGTTGAGCCCGCTAATTTTTTACCCACGGCCGAGCGCTTTGAAATGAATGTAAATGTCGACAAATGGGTAGTCACAAATACGTTCAAATGGCTGTCTGAAAACCCTGAACATCTCGCTGAGTTAAGGCGATGCAGTATAAACCTCAACTGCCATTCATTAGCAGACAGAGATTTTACGTTATTCATTTTAAACGCTTTCGAAACCTTTAATATTCCTTACAACAAGATCTGTTTCGAGGTGATCGAGTCGGTAGCGATTATAAAAATGGAGGACACCCTTGCCTTTATGCGTACCTTTAATCGCCTTGGGTGTTCGTTTGCCCTAGACGACTTCGGCAGCGGCTTCTCTTCGTACAGTTATCTCAAAAGCTTGCCGGTTAATCAGGTAAAGATTGACGGTATGTTTATCAAGGATATGCTGAACGACAGTGTAGACACGGCTATGGTTGCGTCAATCAATGATGTAGCGAAAGCCATGGGTATGCAAACCGTCGGGGAATTCGTTGAAAATGAAGGCACCATGGCACAACTTGGCAAAATGGGCGTTGATTTTGCCCAAGGCTATAGCGTTGCAAAGCCTGCCCCGCTGCGAGAGTTTACCCCACTTTAATAACTGCACTTAATATACGTCTTACGAAAAAAGTGATAGCACTAGCGTCAACTCGCGTATAATAAAATGGTAGACTTGCAAAAAAAGAAGTCATCCCCACTTATTGCCTACTGTCCAAAGTGTAGAAGTAACATGAGTAGCAAACAGCCTAAATACGAATATGTCAGTACCGCAAAATTACCCACTCGCATGGGTGATTTTAAAATACACGGCTTTGTTGAAGCCAGCGGCCAAGAACACGTTGCCCTTTCTTATGGAGAGTGGAAAGAAGACGACGTAGTGCCAATTCGTATCCATTCAGAATGCTTAACAGGCGATTCTTTATTTAGCACTCGCTGTGACTGTGGCTTTCAATTAGAAAAAGCCATGCAAAATATCGTCGATAATGGTCACGGTGTGCTGTTATACCTTCGCCAAGAAGGTCGCGGTATTGGTCTTTTAAATAAAATTCGCGCCTACAACCTTCAAGATAGTGGCATGGACACGGTAGAAGCTAACGAACATCTTGGATTTGACGCCGATTTAAGAAGTTACGATATCTGCAAGCTGATGCTAGATACGCTGAATGTGAAGCATGTTGAGCTTATGACAAACAACCCGAAAAAGTTGGCAGCACTAAAAGCGCTTGGTATAGACGTGGTTGCACGTAAGCCTATTGACCACGGTATCACCAAAGACAACAAGCATTACTTAAAGACGAAAACAGAAAAGCTTGGGCACGCTTTCGACCCCCACGTTTTCAAATAGACAAGTTATTTAAAAACGCCCACACCAATGTGGGCGTTTTCTATTCAGCTTGGGTTAATCATAGGCTGGTTATAACGTATACAGACTTACCATTTAGCGCGCGAAAAGCCGTTGCTCATGCGCTAAGGAGAATGTATGAAAAACATGACCTTATCTGTGATTGTCGCACTGTCTAGTGTTTCAGCGCTACCTGTCATCGCCCAGTCGAACGCCAACCTTGCACATGTTTCTGCGTCAACGCAGCAATATTCTGACGCTGAATTAGACAGTGTACTTGCGCCCATTGCGCTTTATCCTGATACCCTGCTTACTCACATACTGATTGCGGCTACCTACCCGCTTGATGTAGTTGCAGCCGACCGCTGGCGCCAAAGCAACAAGCATTTAACCCCGGAGCAGGTAGAAAATGTGCTGGCGAGTGTTAACTGGGATCCCAGCGTAAAAGCACTTGCTCCGTTCACCGACTTACTCAGCACCATGGCGAACGATCTTCAGTGGTTACAGCAACTTGGTGATAACGTATTGATTGATCAAAGCCGTGTACTAGACCGCGTGCAGGTGCTTCGACAACACGCCCTCAACACTGGCAATCTGGTGACCAATGACTACATTGAAGTTGAACGGGAACGTGAGCCTACTCGCGAAATAATTTACATTGAGCCCCGTCAGCGGGAAGTGGTGTATGTGCCTTATTACGACCCTCATGTTGTGTACGGTCACTGGTGGCACACAACTTCACCAGTTCGCTGGCGTCATCACGTAAGCTATCATCATCATAGCAATGTCTATTGGTCTCCAAGCATCCATCTTTCTACGTTCTTTTTCTTTGGTAGCGTGCACTGGCATAACCGCCATGTGGTTATTCACCGCGAGCCTGTACGCCGGTATTATCACGGTAGCCCAAGAAAACGCGTGATAAGCCGAGACTATCGTCGCTGGGAACACAACACGGTGCATCGTCGTGCGCGTTACTCTACTCGAGTAGTTCACAATGCGCCTTCGCGATATGAACATGCGGGTGTGTCGCGGGCAAAGCACTTGTCTAATAAACACGTTAGCACGGTAAATACATCGAAACGCCACAATGACAAAAATACCGTAAGACCCATTGCGCGCACGGAAAATACCAAGACCGTAAAACGCACTATTGAACCAAAACAGGTAACGCCACTTAGAGAAGCTCGTTTTCAGAACAAACAAGACTCGGTAAGCCGCAAACAATCCATTGAGCACGCGCTAAAACGCAATCAAGCGGCGAGCAGAAGCGAGAAGCCGACTAGGGACCGGACGCTAAGCCAGTTAAAGCGGGACAAACCCGCTCGGATATCAACGCCGTCAGAGTCGAAGCGATATGCTAATAGAGAAAACACGCTAAAGCGCCCAGCTAAACAAAACATAAATCGAGAGCGATTTGAAAGAACGAGTCCGCAAAACAAGCCGGTGGCTCGAGAGAGCAGTAAGCCAAGACGAATTGAGCGGGCGAGTACTTCTTCAGTAAGCCGTGCTCAAGTTAAGAATTATGAATCAAGCAGAAACAGGACGATAAAGCAGGGACGAACTGAGAAGACGCTGCGTTAGCACTAAATTAAAAAGTTAGTTTCCTATCAGTAAGCCAGCAAACCTATAATTTGCTGGCTTCACTTTTCATTTATTCAACGCTTAGGCCCTATTCAAATGAAAGCTTATCAATGCGTCGACAAAGCGCAGGGGAGACTGTTCATCTAAATTGAAGTAAAGAGAGGGCTCAATAAGTTCAAGTTCCATTATCGCCCAGCCACTGCCCTGCCTGACTAAATCAACCCGTGCATAAAGTGCTTCGCAAGGCATTGCTGACAATGCTTTCTGGGCAATATCTAGTTGTTCTTCATCTACGGCAACGGGATGTAAGCTCCCCCCGTGTTCTTCTTGTACGCGAAAATCGCCTTTCTGCGGCACCTTTTTAATGGCATGGCTGTACTTCCCGCCAAAATAGAAAAGCGAGTACTCCCCTTCTTCAACCACGCTATTTAAGAAAGGTTGAATCATGAAATCACGTTGATTAAACGTATCAGAAAGCGCCTGTTGCTGTTCATGCCAATTTGAGACCGAGAGCTTAAACGTATCATCAGCATTAGCGCTAAGCGTAGGTTTAATCACCACAGTGTCGCAATTGAAATGGGAAAAGGCCTCATCAATAACACTGTTATTAAATGCATTACTCCACCGTGTACTTACAATAGGCACGCCCTTGTCCTGTAGGTCTTTTAAGTAGTGCTTTTCAATATTCCACTGCATAAGAGGCAATGGATTGAGCAAGGTTGCTCTCGACGCATCAATTTGAGTCAAACAAGCCAGAAAGGCCTCTGGATGCTGCTGATAATCCCATGTACTGCGCACAATCACGTAGTCAAACCTATCCCAGTTTTCTGACTGACTATGCCAAGATATGGTTTCTACAGACCAACCGTTATCATTGAAAAACGGGATCAAAAGCTCGTCGTACACAAAGAAGTCTTCAAGGTGGTCAGTAGAAAGAAAGGCGATGGCAGGCATGATTGTGTCCTTTAGCTTATTTAGGCATTCGAAGATTAAACTTTTTTAATAACAGTAACTTCTATACAAAAGTTAAATGGCGTAAAAACCGTGACTTACGTAAACTGTGGCGAAGTTAGCACACCCCTTATTTTTAACCTACACTTAATCCCAAATACTTGTCGGAGATTGGCATGCAGTATCCTTGGCTCCTAGAAGGTCACAAGATTTTTCGCGTTGTAATTGTTATCCAACTGCTGATTGCGATTGGCATCGGTTTTTATACTGGCGAGATTCTTCCTGCATTTGTTCTTGGTATTCCAATTGCTGCCGTACCACTTGTCCTTAGTTTGCAAACCCCCTATTCAGCGATAAGTCGCCATGCGATGGCTATCGGTGTTCAACTGCTGACAGCCCTCCACATCCACCAGTCATTCGGGTTAATTGAAGTCCACTTTGAAATCTTTGTTCTTCTGGCATTTCTTTCCTACTTTAGAGACTGGAAAGTGGTTGCAACCGGCACCGCAGTTGTTGCTGTTCATCATATTTCGTTCTTCTTTTTACAAGCGGGCGGCGCGCCGTTATTTATTTTTGAAGAAGGTCACGTAACCTTTCCTATCTTGCTGATGCACGCCGTGTTCGCGCTTTCTGAGGGCGGTGTTTTGATGTACATGGCTAAACAAAGTCATCAAGAAGGTGCCGGTGCGGCTGAACTGCGCTTAGCTATTGAGACCATGCAAAAGGGTGACGGTAGACTCGATTTATCTATTGAGCTTAACCGAGATCACAAGATCGTGAGACCTTTCGCAGAGCTCATCGACCAAGTAAAAGCATTAATTGAGCTTGCTTCAAATTTAACAGACGAAGTTGTTAGAGGCTGTGACAAGATGGAGCTGGCGGCAAACAACATGTTTGAAATCAGCAGAAACACTGACCAAGAGATTGCCATGGTATCGGCATCGTCAGAAGAAATCGCACAAACGATGCAGCTGTCTACCGAACAAACAACCCTTGCCAGCGACAAAGCCTCTGCGGCACAAAGTTCTTCGCAGACTACGCGCGACTCTATTTCCAACACAAGCCGCACCATAGACTCACTGCGCAACACATTAAATGCGGCAGCGCAGACAAACTCGGCGCTTAACGAGCAGTGCGCGCATATTTCTGACGCAATGCGCTCTATCACTGCCGTTGCCGAGCAAACCAACTTGCTTGCGTTGAACGCAGCAATCGAGTCAGCCCGCGCAGGGGAGCACGGCAGAGGTTTTGCCGTTGTCGCCGATGAAGTACGTACTTTGGCTATTCGCTCAAAAGAAAGTGCAGACCAAATCACAAGTATTACTGAGCAGCTTGTTGCCCAAACCGCCAGTTCAGTCGAACAAATGCAAACCTGCATTCAACTGGTTGATGAAGCCGTTGTATCGAGCGATAACGCCACTTCAGCCATGACCCAGATCATGCAGCAAATTCGCGAAGCGAGCGAAAGCATGACCGAAATAGCGACATCAGCGGTGGAGCAAGAAACCGCATCGTCTTCTATAGCGCAAAGTACGGCGCGATTAAGCGAATTCACTTCTGAGGAACTGGCTACCGCTGAATCGCTGGCAGGCGAAGTTGAGGTGTTGTCACAAATCTCTCAACGCATGCGCAGTGCTATCGAGCGATTTAAGCTTTAACAAAAGCGCTAGAAGCACGCTGTTGGCATTTGGGTTATGCATAAAAAAACAAGCTGGATACTTTTGTTGTTATGGGCGGTGAGTTTACTCACCGCCTTGTTGGTTTACGGTCAGCGCCAGCTTTCTTCCTTCGACCCAAATGGTGATTTACTTCACCGCACAACAGCGCCTAATTTTGACGCTTCACTTGTCGAACTACTAAACGAACAAAACATTGCCCCTGGTTCTGTTATTCATGTGGGAACGCAGTCTCGTTGCTACTGTGAAAAGTTAACTACACCTCACCAAACTCAGCTATTAACAAAGCTAGGAAATGACTTTCATCAAGTCAGAGTGAATATAGAAGACGTACCAGAACTCGCCGCTATGCTTGATGCAGTGCCCGCGCTTATAGTTTTAGACATGCAAAATCAGCTTCGCTATTTAGGTCCATACGCAACGGGCTACGGATGCTTTACCGGAAAGAACCTTGTCGAACAGGTTGTAAGCTATACCACACAACTCCCCTACAACGGTGCGGTAATTAACACTGATGCAACTGGATGCTTCTGTTAAACCCTTGGCATGGATTATGTAACTTATCTTTGTATATCGTGATATCACTATAAACATGGCAGAAGGCGCGCATATTTTGCGCACTAGGTGCCGTTTCGTGAAAGGTTTACAAGGAGTCCACAATGTCAAAGCGCGCCGTTCTTTATCGCATGGTTACCCCTGATCACATTTGTCCCTTCGGACTTAAGTCGAAAGATTTGCTAGAAAGAAAGGGCTACGATGTTGAAGACCATCACTTGTCCAACCGAAGTGAAACTGACGCTTTTAAAGAGAAGCATAATGTGAAAACCACGCCGCAAACGTTTATCGATGATAAGCGAATTGGTGGCTATGATGACTTACGAGATTATTTCAATTTGAAGCAAGAAAGTGAGTTCGGTTCGCGCTACACACCTATCATTGTGATTTTTTCTTTAGCCGCCCTTGTGGTATTTGCGCTCATGCTAAAAGGTGGACTCCCAACAGGTATTGAACCTTTCATAATGAATTTCATTGGCATCACCATGGTGATCCTCGCATTACAAAAACTACAGGACATTGTAGCGTTCTCAAATCAATTCATTACTTATGACTTACTGGCAATGAAGCACGTAAGGTACGCGTATGTGTACCCTTTCGCAGAAGCGTTTGCTGGGCTTGGTATGCTAGCGGGGCTTCCCGCACTATTAGTTTCACCTGTTTCTATTTTTATCGGTGCAATAGGTGCAGTTTCAGTTATTAAAGCGGTATATATCGATAAACGTGAACTTAAGTGCGCCTGTGTGGGCGGTAATTCAGACCTTCCTCTTGGGTTTATCTCGCTTACCGAAAACCTTGCCATGTTAGGTGCTGGCCTTTACATGCTTACACGATGGATAGCCTAAGTTAAATGGAGGCTGATGCACCGGTGTTGAGCTGGTATCTATTACCGTGTTTACCCGTTGAATTAACAACACGATAATTCACTTGCTATGAGACCCTATTGAGTTTCTTCAATAGGGCGGCTCATACCTTTAAGGTGCGACACCACACTGCGGCCTAATGCACTTAAATCGTAGCCGCCTTCTAACATGCTGACTATGCGACCATGACAACACTCGTCAGCCACTGCGCGAAGTTGTTGGCTTATCCAGAAATAATCGTCTTCCACCAGTCGCAAATGCGCCATAGGATCTTCTGCGTGGGCATCAAAACCCGCTGAGATAAAAATCAGCTCAGGTTGAAAGTTGCGCAATGCATTAAACCAGTGTTGAACTTTTTCTCTAAATACTTCACCTGTAGAGCCTGCTTCTAGCGGCACAGAAAGAATATTACTTGCCGACACCGGTGAACCACTGTGTGGATAAAAAGGATGCTGGAAACTGCTGCAAAGCATGATGCGTTGATCGCCAGCAACAATTTGCTCGGTACCGTTTCCGTGGTGAACATCAAAATCGATTATGGCAACGCGCTTTAGTTCATAGTTTTGAAGGGCATAGCGCGCAGCTATAACAATGTTATTAAAAATACAGAAGCCCATGGCGCTGTCGTATGTAGCGTGGTGACCTGGCGGCCTTGTCGCGCAGAACGCCTGCCTGTCACTGCCTTCCATAACCCAATCCACCGCATTACATCCCGCACCAGCCGACTCAAGTGCTGCATTTAAGCTGTGTCGCATCAAGCCGGTATCTTCGTCTAACCATGCGACATTATCCTTGCGTTCGGAATAGAGCGTTTTTTCGTGGTCGCTAAATATGGACTGAGCCGCATGCTCAAACACACTTTTCACATAGTAAGGGTCGTGGGCTAGCTTAAGATAAGCTTCAGCAATAGGCGTAGCATCAGCGTGCTCACACACCATATCGAGTCCAGAAGACAGTAATTGGTCGTCTATGGCGAACAGGCGATCCGGTGACTCGGGATGATCTTTCCCTAAGTCGTGTTTAGTGCCGTGTTTGCCGCGAAAAATTTTAATTGTCATGCGAGTGATGCCACATCTAGTACTAACTCTATGTCACTGGGGTCGCCAGTGAACTTCCGTTTAAATTGCGCTTGCTCGAAAATGGCAATCATCGGGCTGTTGTCGCCACGCACGTAGGCCATCATCTTTGCAATGCCTCGTTTTTTCGCAACGTTGATCAATTCGTTTAGCAGCCTGCTTGCCATCCCCTTCCCTTGCTGGGTTTCACGGGTAACAAACGCTGCTTCACAGGTATTGTCATTTGGATTGAAGTAAAAACGCCCTACTGCGTGAATGGTAATACGGGAGCCTTCTTGCCTTACAATACATAACGCAGCATCTGAGCTTTGATCCACCGACACTAAATTACACGACTTTTCGCGCGACATTTGCTTCGGGTCGTAGTTGTAACGCAGCCTTAGTGTTTCTTTCGTATGGGAGTAAAAGAATTCCTGCAAACGCCTTTCATCGGCGGGGTTCAGCGGGCGCATGTAATAGGTTTCCCCCTGAATATTCAGTTTTTTAAGCTGAATAGCACCCAGTTCTGGAATATCGGTTGGGTACTTTTCCTGATAATGAGGTACCCAATAATGCTGTCTTACTTCTTCTAAGAGCGCTGCACGGAATTTGGGGTGTGCCACACGAATAAGTTCCAATGCACGCTCTCGAATGCTTTTGCCTTTAAGCGATGCTATGCCGTATTCGGTCACCACGTACTGAACATTCCCCCGCGAAGTAACAACACCCGCCCCTTCACTGATACGGGGTGTGATACGGGAAATGGTTTCATTTTTGGCAGTAGAAGGCAGCGCTATAATCGCTTTCCCACCTTTGCTGATAGACGCACCCGTTACGAAATCAACTTGCCCGCCTATGCCACTGTAAAAGTCGTAGCCCAATGAATCGGCCACCACCTGACCGGTTAAATCCACTTCAAGCGCACTGTTAATGGCAACCATATTATCGTTCTTGGCAATATTGGTGGGTTTGTTTACGTAGCTACTTGGATAAAACTCGATGTGAGGGTTGCTGTCGATTAAATCGTAAAGCTGGCGAGTACCAATAGCAAAGCTAGTAACAATTTTACCGGGGTGGAAAGTCTTCTTCTTGTTGGTGATAGCGCCCGACTCCAACAGTTCAATAATACTGTCGGTGAGCATTTCGCTGTGAATGCCTAAGTCTTTATGGTTACACAGATATTTAAGGGTAGCACTCGGTATTTTCCCAATACCAAATTGCAGCGTTGCGCCATCATCCACCAGCATTGAAACATACTGACCAATTCGCTCTGCCACCGAATCGATAGGCGGCGGCGTTACTTCAACAAGTGGCTCTTCGGCTTCAATGCAGGCCGTTATTTCGCTGATATGAATATAAGAGTGCCCGGCGGTTCTTGGCACCTGAGGATTAATTTGAGCAATGACCTTTTTGCTTTGTCTGATTGCTGACATAGCAATATCCACTGCAGGACCTAGTGAGCAATAGCCGAATTCATCGGGTGGGCTTACGTTAACCAGCGCAGCATCCAGTGCCAGCGTACCGTCGCTGAATAAGCTTGATATTTCAGACAGGAAAACGGGGGTATAGTCAGCACGGCCTTCATCGACCGCCTTACGCATGGCTTCGCCACCAATGAAGAATGTATTCGCTTTAAAGAGGTTTTTATACTCTTCTTTCACCCATCGGGTGTCGCCTAAGGCCAGCATATGAACCAGCTCGATGTCGCTAAACCCTTCGCTGTTATCAATAAGATGCTGCACTAGTGCATGCGGCACCGAGGCATTTCCGCCAACAAAGACACGGCAACCAGACTTTATCAGCGACGACCATTGTGGCGCTTGAGGTAAACTAAATGTCATTTCCATCTGCCCTGTTTTAAGCAATAACTCATCATGCCATAAAAACAGGCGCTTTCCCGCATTTGCGTAAGCGTGAACTATAAGCGATTGGTCGTAGGCTTACCGATTCATCATTAGTATCGAAATTTTTCCAACCAATTTCTGAAAAACGGAGAAATAACAGATTTGCTATTCGCTAGGCGATGGCCGTCATTAAGTAATAAGAGCTGAGCTTTTTGATGGCGCGCGTACTTTAAGCTATTTTCGATAGGCACGATATCGTCATTCCAGCCGTGCACTAGGCTCACGTAGCCGTCGTAGGGGAACCGTTGAATTTCGTAGTTTGGCAAATACAGTGCAGGAGCCATAAGAAATACGCCTCGTGCCGAGATTTGGCTTGCTGCGGCAAGTGACACATAGCCGCCCATGCTTGAGCCAACCAGAACAACATCATTGCACTTTTCAGCAATAAACTCTTTAAGTCGCGCTAGGCGAGCTTCCGGGCAGTCGAGATCTTGATAATCAATACTCTCGACGCCAAAACCCATATCGCTCGCTACATTTGAAAGCGTTGTTATTTTACTGCCCCATGGACCGCTTTCTTTGCCGTGAGAAAAAACAACGGTGGTCATTACCGATATCCCTATTCAAAAATGAAAAGTTTTTCCCACTCTAGCGCACTTGCTTGTTACTTGTCTTCCCTGTGAAAGAGTTTTTCTACCAGCACATAGAACATGGGCACGAAGAAAATCGCCAAGAAAGTAGCGGCGAACATACCACCCATAACCGCAATACCTATTGCATTTTGGCTCGCTGCGCCTGCTCCGCTAGCTAGTGCTAACGGCGTTACCCCCAAAATAAACGCCATTGACGTCATTAGAATTGGGCGGAAACGCTGAGAGGCTGCATTTGAAACCGCAGTCATTAAATCTTCGCCGTTTTCGTACTGTTCTTTTGCAAATTCGACAATAAGAATAGCGTTTTTCGCCGCCAAACCTACGGTAGTCAAAAACGCTACTTGCAGGTACACGTCGTTCGGCAAGTTGAAAATAAACGCAGCGGTTACCGAGCCGAGAATACCCAAAGGCACCACTAACATAACGGCGAATGGCACAGACCAGCTTTCGTACAGGGCTGCTAAGCACAAGAAAACAATCAAGATTGATAGTGCGTAAAGCATAGGCGCTTGCGAGCCTGCTTCCTGCTCTTCATAAGATAGGCCTGACCATTCAATTGCGAAGCCTGGCGGTAACTGCTCAACCAATTTCTGCATTTCAGCCATAGCTTCACCCGAAGAGATACCTTCAGCAGCACTACCTTGAATATTGACAGACGACACGCCATTAAAACGCTCTAATTTAGGTGAGCCATAAACCCATTCAGTGGTCGAGAACGTGTTAAACGCCACCATCTCGCCGTCGCTGTTGCGAACAAACCACTTATCCAAGTCTTCAGGGGTCATGCGATGAGGCAAATCTGCCTGCATGTAAACACGCTTAATTCGACCTTTATCAATGAAGTCATTTACGTAGCTGGACCCCCACGCTATTTGAAGCGCGTTATTGATCTCACTTAAATTCAATCCAAGTGCCGACGCTTTCTCGCTATCAATATTGATTTTGAATTGAGGTACGTCACTTAAACCGTTGGGGCGAACGCCAGCCAGCTTTGGATTCTGCGCTGCCATGCCCAACAGCTGATTACGCGCATTCATCAGCGCTTCGTGACCATTTCCACCACGGTCGACTAGCTGCATATCAAAGCCTGTTGCATTACCTAGTTCCATGATAGGCGGAGGCACTATAGGAAAGGCTGAGGCATCTTGAATTTGGCTAAACGCGCCAAAAGCTCGATTCATCACTGCAAACGCAGAATTGTTTTCGTCCCTTACGCTCCAGTCGTTGAAGTTTAAGAAAGCCATACCCGCGTTTTGCGCCTGACCCGCAAAGCTAAAGCCCACAACCGCGAACATGCCGTTAACCGCGTCTTGTTCTTGTTCAAGAATATAGTCTTCCACTTGCTTGATAGACTCGAGCGTACGGCCAGCTGTTGCACCAGGCGGTGTGCTTACCAACACCATCATACGCCCTTGGTCTTCATCTGGAAGAAACGCGCCAGGAAGCTGGCTGAAAATAAATGCCATACCACCTACAAGCAAACCATAAACAACGAAATAGCGCTTAAAGCGTTGCGCCATGTGAGTTGTTGTCTTTTGATAGCGATCGCGGCCTTTATTAAACGTGCGGTTAAACCAGCCAAAGAAGCCTTTGTTCTTGTCATGGTTTTCCGGATGCTTTTTCAATAACGTGGCGCACAAAGATGGTGAAAGGACAATGGCGACCAATACCGAAAATGCCATAGCCGACACGATAGTAACCGAGAACTGACGATAAATAGCGCCTGCTGAGCCGCTGAAGAACGCCATTGGGATAAATACCGTTGAAAGCACGGCCGCAATACCAACAAGTGCACCTGTGATTTGAGTCATCGACTTTTTAGTGGCTTCGGCAGGTGAGAGACCTTCCTCTTCCATAATACGTTCAACGTTTTCCACCACCACGATGGCATCATCTACGAGCAGGCCGATAGCAAGTACCATAGCAAACATGGTTAGCACGTTAATACTAAAGCCAAATGCCAGTAGCACAGCAAAGGTGCCGAGCAATACCACAGGTACCGCAATGGTAGGGATTAACGTTGCACGCCAGTTTTGAAGGAACAGTAGCATCACCAAGAATACCAGTACTACCGCTTCAATAAGCGTATGTACTACCGACTCGATAGAAAGCTCGATAAAAGGAGAACTATCAACCGGGTAAACCACTTTAACTGTATCTGGCAAATTCGAGCGCAGTTCTTCAACTCGGGCTTTTACTGCCTTAATGGTATCTAGTGCGTTTGCGCCAGAGGCAAGGCTTATCGCCATACCTGATGCAGGCTTGCGATCGTATCGAACAATAACGTCGTAGCTTTGCGCACCCAGTTCAACACGCGCAACGTCACGCACGCGAACCTGAGAACCATCGGTATTTACGCGAAGTACGATGTTTTCGAAATCTTCAACGGTTTGAAGGCGACTTTGCGCTTGAATAGTCGCGTTAATTTGCTGATTTTCTATTGCAGGCATACCACCTAGTTGACCAGCAGACACATCAGTATTTTGTACCTGAACAGCGCCTTGAACGTCAGTAGGTGTAAGATTGTAGCTGTACAGTTTATCTGGATCTAACCATATACGCATTGAACGCTGCGCACCGAATACCCGTACATTTCCCACACCATTAACACGGGAAATCGGGTCGCGAAATTGAGAAACTAACAGGTCGCTCAGGTCATATTGCGTCATTGAGTCGTCTTCAGAATAGAAGCCAACTGCCAATGCAAATGCGCTATTTGCTTTAGTTACGGTTACCCCTTGTTGCTGTACTTGAGTAGGCAACAGCGGCAGTGCACCCTGCACCTTATTCTGAGTTTGTACTTGCGCAATATCAGGGTCAGCACCTGGCTCAAAAGTGAGCGTAATAGACATGCTGCTGTTCGAACTGCTTGCCGAGAAATAACGTAGGTTATCAATTCCCGTCAGGCTTTGTTCTATTACCTGAGTAACCGAGTTCTCTACGGTTTCTGCAGATGCTCCAGGATACGTTGCTGAGATAGTCACCGAGGGCGGTGCCACCTTGGGATATTGTTCAATGGGGAGTGAGGTAATTGCCAACACACCCGCCATCATTGTGATAATTGCCAGCACCCATGCAAACACGGGCCTGTCTATAAAGAAACGAGCCATATTACTTAAATCCCTTGTTTGCTATCGTGAGCCACGTGATGATGGTTGCCACTCTGACGGATTAACTTTCGCGCCAGGCTTCACCTTCTGATATCCAGTTACTATTACCTTTTCGCCTTCGCTCACACCGCTTAGTGCAACATATTGGTCTCGATAGATTTTGCCTATTTCCAAAGTACGGCCTTCAACTTCGTTGTTTTGGTTAACAACATAAACTGAAAGCGAACCGTCTGGTTGGCGTGTCGTTGCGCGTTGAGGAACAAGCAGCGCATTTTCGCGTCCAGTAATGACGTGGCCTTTCACAAACAAGCCAGGCAGCAATACACCATCTGGATTTGGCATTTCAGCACGAAGGGTTACCGACCCAGTGGTCTCATCAACCGTTACCTCAGAAAATTTAACGCTGCCTGTTTGGTCGTAACGCTTGCCTGTTACTTCATCTACCGTTAATTCAACATCCATCGAACCTTGGTTTCTCATTGACTGGCGAAGCGTAATAATTGACGCACCTGACTCCTGCATATCAATGAAAACTGGGTCAAGCTGTGTAATGGTTGCAAGTTGCTGAGATTGGTTCGTAGTAACAAGGGTACCTTCAGTAACAAAAGAGCGGCTAATACGTCCGCTGATTGGGGCGTACACTTTGGTGTAACCCATGTTAACCTTCGCTACGTCAACAGCTGCCTCAGCTACGCTAATTGCCGCTTGCGCTTGATCTTTCTGAGCAATTACGTCGTCATATTCTTGTTTGCTTACCGCGTTTTGCGCAACAAGGTCGTCATAGCGTCGCGCCTTTGCTTCCAAGGTTTTAAGGTTCGCTTGAACACTTTTCAAATCGGCTTTTGCGCTATTTAACTGTGCTAGATAACGGGCTTCGTCAATTTGATAAAGCTGTTGTCCTTTTTCTACATGTGCGCCTTCTTCAAACAAGCGTTCCGTAATAACACCATCTACCTGAGGACGCACCTGAGATTGACGAGACGGGCTTACTCGGCCCGGTAACACCATTTCATGTACTACAGGTTCTTGTTTCAGTGTAACTACCGATACTGAGGGTGCAGGCATACCTTGCTGAGCACCTTGCTGTGCTTGCTCGCCTTCATTCGAACACCCAATAACGCCGACAAGGGTTATTAATGCTGCAGTAACATAAAAAATGCGACTCATAAATTTTCTATTTCCCAATAACTTTTTGTACAGAACACGGCCTTTGCTCTGCATATCCAATTTTAAAATTAAAGCTTATTGCTTCCGGTGCACCGAATTATCTAGCGCATTTCAAAGCCTGAAACTGCGATAATTGGTTTTGAAGTGGCATAGTTAAGCGATCATTGATACGGATCTACGCTCTTATAGGTCATATTGTGCGCATTTATAGATGATAATAAAAGTCAATGAAGTTGAAATTACTGAAGTTGTCGGTCAAATACCTGAGTGTGTATACGTTATACGAATAAAGCGAAATCACAGCGTACTTAACGTTCTATTTTAACGAATAATAACCCAGCAATAACTGGTAGGCGTGAATGACGTCTTGGGCTTCCTGTTGCGTTCCTCCCTTATCAGGGTGAACCAACTGCAGGGCTTTTTTATATACTCGTTTTAGTACCGACAAAGAAACATGTTCATCTTGGGGCAGGCCCAGAAGCGCGTGGGCATCAGCAATATCTTCCTGCTCAAAGGTGTGCGCGTTTCCTGAGGCCATGCGATGCCAAAACGCATTGAGCAGTGCATCTACACTTTTTCTGTCGGCCTTCTCAAAATTGCCCCAGTCCAAGTAGTATTCAGCTAAGGCATCAGCTTCGGTTATTGCTCCAACCTTATCCTGACTTTCTTTATCTTTATAATTGTCGCCGTGGGTACTATTTTTGTCGCTGTGGGCACTATTATGGTCGCTGTGGGCACTTTCTTGGTTTAGCTTAATATTAAGAGTATGAATGTCTAGCACGCCTTCGCCCTGCTCTATCCAACGACGTTTAAGTTGATAAAGGGCGTGAAACACAATGAAATGGGTTTTAAAGAGCATTAAAGGCTCTCGTAACGAAGCGTCATCAAAAAAGTGATATGGCGCTTTTTTCAAAATCTCAATGAGCTCATACTCGCTCACACCACGTTGAAAAAGCGGCTTTTGTGTCGATAACGTATCAACAAGTAGTTCGGCTTGAAGCACGTAAGCTTCGCTGGCATCAGGCTGATTTTGCAAAACTCATTACCTTGCTTTAAATAGGGTTCATCCAGGGCCTGCTGGTCTTTGATGTACGTTAAAGACCAACAGCCCTAGTGTACAAACATGTTAAATATTGGCCTAGTACCGATTTTATTGCTAGAAAGTAATCCAAAACGCAACGTTCACTGTTAAAGTAGCTTGGTAAAAATAAAATAATAACTTTGGAGTTCACTTGAAAGCACTCATTGCCCTTACCAGTATTGTCGGTTTTCTTATGGTGGTATTACCCGGCCCCCTTTATCAGTATGCCGGTGTGAGTTTAGGCACCGCATTTACTTCACTGCGATTTGGCGTGTATGTGGGCGGCGCAGCGTTGATACTCATTATTTTGCAGGTTTTGATTAACCGTAAAAACGTTAGCTGGGGAAGCACCTTTATCTGTGCCATTCTTGCCCTGGTTGCTGTAGGAATGCCGGTGAGCATGATGAGCAAAGCCAGCGCAGTTCCTCCGATCCATGACATTACTACCGATGTCACTAATCCGCCGGAGTTCGTTGCAATTGCTCCGCTACGCGAAGGCGCGCCTAACTCCATCGCTTACGAAGGCGGTGAAGTCACTAAGCAGCAACTAGAAGCTTACCCTGAAATTAAAACTCAACTGCTGCCACAACCTGCAAATGAGGTCTACATCGCTGCAGAAAAAGCCATAGAGGCGCTTGGATGGGAACGCGTTAACGAAGGCGCATTGCCGAACACCTTAGAAGCCACCGACACCACAGCGTGGTTTGGTTTTAAAGACGACGTAGTTATTCGTCTAACCGCTAAAAGCGATGACACACTGGTTGACATCCGCAGCAAATCACGAGTAGGGAAAAGTGATTTAGGCAAGAATGCTGAACGTATCGAAACCTTTATGGCAGAGCTTAGAAACCAACTTGGATATCACTAAAATCTGACCACCCGCTTAAAAAACAAAGCCCGTTCGCACTAAGCTAACGGGCTTTTTTGTAATTGGACCTAACTTTAGTGGGCCAACTTTAAGACAACGACTCCTGCAACAATAAGCGCTACGCCGAAATATCGTGCCAATGACGAGGGGTCGCCATAAAACATAACACCCACTAAAAATGTGCCCGCGGCGCCAATTCCTGTCCACACAGCGTACGCCGTTCCAATTGGAATTTGTTTTTGCGCCATCCATAAACAAAAACCACTGGCAGCCATAAACCCAACCGCAAGTAAAATACCCATTACGCGGGTTTCCGCCTCTTGTGACATTTTTAGTCCAACAGGCCAACCAATTTCCAGAAGGCCCGCCACAATCAAATAAATCCAGCTCACCAGTCTATCCCTCTCTTCGCGCTCATCGTCAACTATCACAGATGCGTAGCGTACCGTCTCAAATCATAAAGCGTACTCGACGCGTCGTAATATTTTGCTATTTAGCGCTTTTGCCTTACAAACTCGCCAACTGAATACTTACCATACCTAATACCGCAGCATTAAGACGGTTAAACCAACGCCAGAAATTAGGGCGCTGCATATGGTGCGCAAAACGTGCGGTTAAGGTACTCAAACCTACGAACCAAACCACCGATGCACCAATAGCTCCACCCACAAACCACCATTTATTTTCTTGCCACTGACTCGCTAAATTTCCCATCAACAATAAAGTGTCTAGGTAAAAGTGGGGGTTTAGCCAGGTTACTGCCAACGCGATGAGCAGTGCTTTTTTGAACGACAGTTGCTTTTTCGCCATTTCTAAAACTAGCGCGTCGTTGGCCAAAGATGATTTTATTTTGTTAAAAGCAATCCACAGTAAGAACGCAACACCAGCCCACTTGGTGATAGACACCAGCATTGGGTATTCCTGCAATAGCAAGCCAAAGCCCATCGCTCCTAAGCTTATTGAGATAGCATCGCTTAGGATAAACAGCAGGACAAATAAGGTTGTCCACTGTCGCTTCATCGATTGCTCAATCAAAAAACTGTTTTGTGCGCCTACTGCAATAATTAGGGTACCGCCCATCACGAAACCACTTGTTGCTGCCGCCAACATGATAAATGCCTCTTAGTGTAAATAAGTTCAAACGCCGTAGCTGTAACGCAGGTTAAGGTTACATGCTGAATAATTGGCTTGATTTTATACACCTTGAAAGACTAAATTAAATTAATGATATTTGTTTTGAATAAGCAAAATTAATACTTATAACCTTCTTTTCACAGGTAGTCATTAATGTTGGATTACGACGCGCTTCGATGCTTTCATGAAGTGTTACGCTACGGCGGATTTGAAAAAGGTGCACAGGCCCTAAACCTCACCCAGTCGGCGGTATCGCAAAAAATAAAACGGCTAGAGCAGAGTGTCGGCGGCCCAGTGATGGTTCGCACCAAGCCGCTTCGCGCTACGCCACTGGGAAAAGAGCTGCTGGCGCATATTCAAAAAGTAAGCGTATTAGAAGAAGCGCTGAATATACAAAGTGGATTAGAAGCGTCGGCTGCACCTATAAGCGTTGCCGTGAATAACGATGTGCTGGCTACCTGGTTCTCGCAAGTAATGGCCGCGTTTAGTGATAAGCGTGCCAACCCGATTCATATTATTAATGCGGATCAAACTCAAACCCGAGACATATTACAGCAAGGCCGTGTAATGGCTTGCATTAGCCAAACAGGTACACCCGTTACCGGTGGGCAATCTATAAGACTGGGAACCATGCGCTATCAACTTTATGCATCGCCTCGCTTCATTGAGCGATACCTGCATAAAGAAATATCCCCCCAGAGCGTGATGAGTACACCGGGTTTGCTGTACGACGAATACGATGTGACTTTGCTGACTGATTATCAACGAGAGTGTTTAAACATAGCCCCCTCTTTTACAACTTGTCATTGGTATCCATCGTCTCATGGCTTTGTCAAAATGGCGCTAGATGGCGTGGTGTGGGCTTTGCTACCCACGCTTCAAGTTGAACAAGAGGTTAACGAAGGCGATCTCGTTCCGTTATTTCCTCAAAAAGAGCTTGGAGTACCGTTATTTTGGCATTGGACAACCCTTGAATCGGCAGCGCTTGCCGACTTGACTAAGGCCGTAAAGAATATAGCGAAAGCGCAGCTTAAATGACCCTAATACACTGCGGGTGTGATACGTTGCTGGAAGGTTAATTAAGAAGACGCCAATTGAGCCGTTTTATGCTTCTCCTTAACGCTGTACATCAGTTTATCTGCTTTATTTAACAGAGTGGTGAGATCTTTGCAGCGTTCATTTGTGATGTATGTGCCTACGCTTGCCGTAACAGAAATAACAACGTTATCGGTTCTAATATCCCTTTCCAGCAGACTGGCTTCTATACGCGCAGCCAAGCGCTCAGATTGTCCTTCACTGTAACAGTGGCTTAGCACCACAAATTCATCGCCGCCAAGGCGCCCTACTGCATCTTGGTCTCGGCATCGGCTCAGCAGAATTTTAGCAATAACCTGCAGCACTTTATCGCCACAATGGTGCCCGTATTGATCATTAATCTCCTTGAAGTTATCAACGTCGATAAATAGCAAGGTCAAATATCCTCCTTCCTTGTTGAAGTTAGTAAGCAGGCTTTGTGCTATTCCTTCCCATCCACTGCGGTTTAGCACTTTACACAAGGAATCTGTAGACGCACGTTTGAATGCACTAAGCCTGTCGTCATCGAGCTTTTTTACTTTTCTCGACGTGGCAATAGCAAAAATAAACGCTTCAATAGTTATTCCCACAATAAGTCCGTAGCGGTACATAAACGCTGACACGTCTGAAAAAACCAATCGAAATATCATGGAAAACACCATGACAGCAATACCCATTAATACTAAGTTTGAGCAATGTACTTTGCGGTAGGCGGCGTAAACACAGCTTGATAGCGTACAGGTCATTGTTATCAGCGTGATAAGACTTAGCGTACTATTTACTCTCATCGCATCAGAAGTGGACAGAATGATCTGCACAAATGAAAGTGCCAGTGCCGAACACGCCATTCCCAGAATAAACTGGCGCTGCCATACTTTTAGCAGTGCTTTGAAATCGAGTAGTTGATCAAGAAACTTTACCGCAGCAAATACCGTGATCCCTGCGAATAACAGATGCAGTTTAAAGTTCGAGAAAAAGGCGACATGGGGAAACGCAATGTTCAGTAACCCTTCTTGAAGCAAAAAGAAAATTGCCGCACTGAGCACATAGAAACTGTAGGAGTAAAAGCCGTAGTTGCGCATACTCGTTCCCAGCATTCCTACGTACAAGGTTAACGCTAAGCAAAAGCCGATGAACAAGCTTAATGTGAAGGTATGTATTGACGCCAACGTCTGAAAATCATTTAACGTAGCGATATTTAGCCTAACAGGTCGCTGTACCTGAGAGTTAATATCTAAAAATAGACGCTTATGGGTATTATCTATTGCATAGGACTCAAATGCGCCGGTTAACTTGGGGACTTTTTGCATCTCGCTGTCATACAGCTGATTATAAGAAAGGTAGTTTCTTGGGAAATAAAGAACGTGAGTCGCGTTGACATCGCAGCTTAACGAAAGTCGCTGTGCACCTTCTTTAAGTACGATAGACAGAGCACTATCGGTATCAGTATCAGAAGTACCATTTTCAGCATTAATGACGCACGCTGCATTGGCAAACGTGCCGAACGTCAGCAAAATCAACCCAAACAACAAGCGAACAAAATTACGCGACACTCCACATGCCATAGATTTGCTTCCTACTGGTACCGCAGCTAAATCCGTGTAGCAAAAATATCCCTGTACGGCTATTACACAAAGATGAGTTATGAGTATTTATATTCTGGTATAAAAACTCACACCCATTAAGCTTAGTTTAAAAATGTGAGAACGCTGAAAAATATCCTGCGGAATGACAAGAAATGTATATTTTTCCTATGGGGAGTTAGCTGCTAGCGCCGTCGAAGGAAAAATCAATACCACTAACACCATTTAATTTGGGCTTTGCGAACAAGAACCCCTGAAATCTTTGTAAACCCGCATGCTGCAACCACAGCCACTCATCAATCGTTTCGACGCCTTCTACCACCAAGGGAATTCCCATAGAGTTGGCAAACTCGAGTACAGCCTCGGTTATTGCTTGTCGATGCCCGCTTTCGTGAATGCCTGTCGTTATTTTTCTATCTAATTTAATTTTGTCTGGTGTGAAGTCTGCGAGTAACGATAACCCTGCGTACCCTGCGCCGAAGTCATCTATAGCGACTCTCATGCCTCGTGAACGGATCTGCTCTATTGCTTGGTAAAATGTGTCACTTTCGCTGATTATTTCTGTTTCGGTAACTTCGATAACAAGCTGCTGTGGTTTCAATTTATTGCGTTTAACCAATTCGTGAAGGTAGTCTGCGACGTTGACGGTGGAGGTAATCGCTCCGGGGCATAAATTGATGGATAAAGACTGGCCTAAAGATAGCAACGCAGCGCCTTGCTTAATTGCTATAGCTTTGCTTTTCAGGTCAAAATCGTACTTTTCCGGCCCAACCAGCTCCTCCAAAATAGTCTCAGGATATCTCCCATCGTTACTTCTGATTAGGGCTTCAATTGAAGAAACACGAGCTCTGTTGGTATCCACAATAGGCTGAAAGGCAAACTGAATGTCAGAGTTTTCGAAGGGTTTAATTGCTTTCTCTGACGTCGTAACGTTAGCTCTTATGCCTTTGCGCGCGTTATCACTTAAACAAGTTCGCCATTTCCCAGAAGCAAAGCTGTTGAGAAGCGCAAATATCCGGCTTTCCCGGCTAATATTAATGTCCGAAGGTAACCAATAGCAGCGGCTTCCTTCTGCGACAGAAAGCGTTCTTAAATGCCAATCTCCAAAATCGCGTTTGTGAATGACCATTTCGGTCACTTTCATAATGTTGCTGTGACGACTGTCTGTTTTTATATGTTCGAAAAGCGCGTTTACCTTCTCACAATCTCCTTCAAGCACTTGAAAGAAGTATTCCCCATCAAACAAAAGAATACCTGTAATGTGGTTTTTCGCATTAAATGGCAGCGAATCGTTTGTTATTTTAAGAAGTTCATTTTCGTCAATTTTTACCGTCGACTGACTTCTGTAAACTAACTGCTTAAGCACGGGTTGCCTCTTGTTAAACTTTGTTTTCATCCCTGCTTCGAACTAACTGCAACCTCTTTTTACAGCTTTTTTATCATAGTATGGGGCAAAGTATAGTCTTAGAAACGAGAATCTCGCAAAGTCGGTTTAGGTAACTTTGCTTAACTTAAATTAACGTCTTTCAATGGCGGGAATCTCAATATATGCATCGGGATCAGATTCTTTTAGCGCATCAAGTTTACGTTTTCTTGTCGCTCGCTCATCAATAGTTTCACCAAAAACCTGTACATGTAAGTCGGCAATCAGCGCCTTGCCCTGTTCATTGGTAATTATCCCTAGAAGCTCGCCAGCGTGCATAAACCCTTGTACCCGATATTTCTCAGCATCGACCTTTTTACCGTTTTTGCTGGCTGTATAAAGCGCGATAAGCTGTTCGGTACAAGCATCTAAAAAACGTACCTTCTGTTTCTCATCAATCATTATTTTATTCTTTCCTTCGGTAGCTTGTATTCAGACACCTTAGCGAGATTTTGATGTTATGGATAGATGTAAGCTTAACTATGCGCCTAACGCCGACTAAGTTAGGCCTATCGATTACTTCAACTAAAGTTCATTGGTGAAATAGCCGTTTGATGCCTACGCTCTCATTAGTGCTAGAAAGAAACTTTCTAGGTAGTCACCGTTAAATTTATGTGAGCATCACTATGCGAGTTCAAATAGCGTTAGGCTTGGTTGCGGCCTTAGTATTTGCCCCCGTTGTTGTTGCAAAGGGAAATGCTCATCATTGGGAAACGTCACCCCATCATTTATCTGCATTGGTAGGTACCACTTACACAAAAGAGTGCGGAAACGCTTTTACATTAGGTATCGATTACGAATACCGTGTGAGCGACTTTTTAGGCGTAGGCTTTGTGGCTGAATACGCGTTTGAAGACTTAGACGCTTACACCTACCTGCTTGTTGCTGACCTGCACATTACCAATAATTTTATTGCACAAATAGGCCCCGGCGTTGAGTTTCACGGCAGCCATAAAATGGAGGTGGCCCGGTTAGGCTTTTTGTATGAGTTTGAAGTATTGGGGGTTACCATATCGCCGCAGCTTCATTACGACTATCATCGAAATCATAAAAGTGCAGTGGTTGCTGGTTTGGCAATTGGTATGTCGTTTTGATTACAGCGCAATTCTGCGCCGTTTTTAGCTTTTTATATGACGAAGGCTTTTAATCTAACGTTAATCTTCTAGAAAGTTCTTTTTAAGTAAGTCTGTTTAGTCTTATCTGTGTTCAATTATCAGACTGAGAGACTACGATGAAAAACTTAGCTTTAGCACTAACCGCCCTTCCCTTTATTGCTTCAGCATCCAGTGCAGTTGCATTTGAAAAAGGCGACATTCTCGTCCGAGGTGGCTTTGCCACGGTTGCACCTGATGAATCGTCTTCAAGCATTAACGTGGGGGACGACTTGGGCTTTGGCCTGACCATTGATAACAACACGCAATTGGGCCTCACCGCGGCCTATTTCATCACGGATAGAGTTAACGTAGAAGTATTAGCCGCAACACCGTTCACACATGACGTTAATTTCGCTATCGATAACCCATTAGGAACAGGTAACCAGCTAGGCGAAGTAACCCACCTTCCGCCCACAGTGACGGTTAACTATTACTTTAACGATCCATCAAGTGCTTTTCAGCCCTATGTGGGTGCGGGCCTAAACTATACGTTTATTTATGACGAGCAATTTACGGGAGCTAATGAAGAGGCAGGGCTTAGTGACTTATCTCTAGATAACTCGTTTGGCTTAGCCGCACAAGTGGGAATAGACTATCAGTTAAGCGAAAGATGGTTTTTGAATGCCGCCGTTCGTTGGATAGATATAGACACAGAAGCAAGCTTCAACCTAGGTGATACCCGGGGCTCTGTGAGCGCTATTGAAATAGACCCCTTTGTCTATGCTATTTCGCTAGGTTACCGGTTTTAGGTAACCGTTTAATTCTTAGATTTCCGCAAAGTGTACGACAATTTGAGGGTGGTGAGGTTCTAAACCACCTGCCCTGCCGCCCAACCACTGCTCCATGCCCACTGGAAATTAAAGCCACCGAGCCAACCGGTAACGTCAACCACTTCGCCAATGAAGTACAGGCCTTCGACATTTTTCGCCATCATGGTTTTTGATGATAGGTCATTGGTATCTACACCGCCTATAGTAACCTCGGCGGTGCGATATCCTTCTGTGCCGTTTGGCTTTATTTGCCAATTCTCTAGGGTGTCAGCAATGGCGTCGCACTCGCCGTGAGTCAGCTGTTTCACCGGCACGTTGCGCCAACTATGATACTCAATAAGGCTCTGTACCATACGCTTTGGAAATACTTTATTTAAACAGGTGGCAAGCAATGCGTCTGGCGTCTCTGTGCGTGCAGTCTGTAGAACCGCAGTAGCATCATCATTAGGTAGCATGTTGATACTTAAGCTGTCACCCGCTTCCCAATAGCTGGAAATTTGGAGCATGGCAGGGCCGCTTAACCCTCGGTGGGTAAACAACATCGCTTCTTTAAACGTAGTATTGTTGCAGCTGGCATATACATCAACTGCGATACCGCTAAGCTCTGCCAGTGTGTCTTTATCTTTATCGTGCAAGGTAAAGGGAACAAGTGCTGCGCGAGTAGGTAAAACGTTAAGACCAAATTGCTGCGCTATTTTATAGCCAAATGGCGTGGCTCCTAGCTTTGGCATGCTTAAACCGCCGGTAGCAATTACAAGGGATTCACATTCATACTCGCCATTCGAGGCTGTAAGTGAGTACCCACTTTCAGTTTTTTCGACACCTAGAATGTCGCAACGAGTAGTAATCGTCACATCCGCTTTGTTGCACTCATTTAGCAGTAAATCGACGATCTCTTTGGCGCTATCATCACAAAACAGTTGGCCCAAGGTTTTTTCATGGTAGGCAATGCCATACTCGGCAACCAAGCCAATAAAGTCCCATTGGGTATAGCGACTTAGTGCCGACTTACAAAAGTGAGGGTTTTGCGAAAGAAAGTTTTCAGGGCCTGCATACATGTTAGTGAAGTTACAGCGGCCACCGCCGGACATCAGGATTTTTCGGCCCACTTTTTTGGCGTGATCAAGCACTTCTACGCTGCGTCCACGTGCGCCGGCCTGCGCCGCACAAAAAAGCCCTGCAGCTCCTGCACCAATAACAATTACATCGCGCTTGATCACAATTAACCTCTAGGAAAAACGGCCAATGGATGTGTGGTTATTAGCTGTACGAAGGCGCGAGTACCGGGCTTTATAGCATTTTCGTGGCTTACTCGTACTTTAAGCTCGTCGCCGCAATCTAAGACAACCGCGTAAAGCCGACTTTCGCCTTCGTAGCGTACCCATTCAACCGTACAGTTAGTTTCACTAAGTGTAGCATCTAAGCTTAAATCGTCAGGGCGTACCAACAAGTCTACGTTGCCGCTTGCACCTTGAAGCGGTGTGCCCGGCACATTACCAATATCGGTAACCACTGTTTTGTCTGTATTTGCTGCGCTGCTATCGAACGTCGCACTTAAGAAGCTCGCCTCGCCCATAAAACGCGCCACAAAACGGCTGGCAGGAGAAGAGTAACAGGCTTCAGGTGTGTCTAATTGCTCAAGCACACCTTTATTAAGTATACCCACTCTATCGCCAACGCTTAGCGCCTCTTCCTGATCGTGCGTTACCCAAATAGCAGGTACACCTGCTTTTTTTAAGGCATCGCGAATTTCCCAGCGCAAGCTGTCTTTTAGCGCAGCATCAAGGTTTGAAAGGGGTTCGTCTAGCAATACAAAGGAAGGCTCGTGAGCTAGCGTTCTTGCTAGCGCAACGCGCTGCTTTTGACCGCCAGAAAGACGTGCAGGTTTTGCATCGCGGAAGTTATCTAGGCCTAATAATTGAAGCCAATGATCGGCCAGCTTAGTGTCTTTTAAACGAAAGCAAACGTTCTGCTGAACGGTAAGATGAGGAAACAACGCAAAGTCTTGAAACACCATACCCACGTTACGCTTTTCAGGCGGAACATGTTTGTTTGCTGTACTTTCCCATTCACCTAGGCTCATAGCACCTTCTGAAATAGGAATAAGCCCAGCCAACGCTTGCAAAATGGTGGTTTTACCGCAGCCGGTTGGCCCCACCAGCATCAGGATTTCGTCTTGTCCAAGCTCAAGATTTAACTTGTCGACAACGCGGGTAGACCCATAATTCACAGACAAATTATTTACACTAAGCATTACGAACGATCTTCCTCGGTAACGGTAAACTGGGCTTTTCTTTCGCCCGACAGCATGAGAATTAACCCCACACCTGATAATAAAACAAGTAAAAGCCCTGGCACGGCTGCGCGGCCAAAGTAACCCGCTTCGTAAACTCGCCACATATAGGTAGCTAAGGTTTCAAATCCTGTAGGTCCTAACATAAGCGTTGCAGGTAGTTCGCGCATGGCTTCTAAGAACACAAGCGCTGCACCCGCAATCATACCACGAAGGGTTAACGGCAGCGTAATTCGCATAAATGCCTCACGCGGGCTAGCGCCCAGCACGCGAGCAGCTTTTACCAGACCTGAATCAATATTCTCAGCCGTACTTCTTACACTTCCCACAGCAAGTGGGATAAAGCGCAGTACATAAGCCATCACAAGCAGACTTAACGTTTGATAGAGCGCGGGCAACTGCAGGCCAACATAAACAAGGGCTGTCCCCATTACGATACCCGGAACCCCAAAGCCAAAATAAGTAATGCGCTCCATAAAACGTCCAGCTTTTCCGGCAATAGCGGCGTGAGCCACCGGAATGGCTAGCAATACAGCAACAATCGCTGCAATAAATGACGCATGAGCTGAGTTCCACGCATAGCTAAGTTCAAAACCGCCGGCGCCTTCTCGCACTAACCACAGCGTAAAAATAGCAAGGGGAAGCACAATAGCCATAAATACCACCGGCATAGTAGCCAGCAACATTAGGTTTCGCTGCCAGCGAGCAGGAAACAACGATAAATGCTTACCTGGGCGCTCTTGAGCGCCACTAATACGACTTTCTATAAATAGAATAAGCCCAACAATAACCATTAGCTGAAGGCTCAGCATGGCGGCTTGACTAAGACCGAAGGCGTTATACTCAACAAAAATAACACGGGTGAAAGTGTCAAAGCCCATTATTGCAGGCGTACCAAAATCGGATAACGCATAAAGTGCAGCAAGGAGTGCCCCTGCGGCAACGCTATTCACAACACGCGGTAAAACCACTCGCCATAAGCTTGCGCCTAAGGTTAACCCTAACGTACGCGCCGCGTTAACTAAGCTTGCATCTAAACTCAGTAAGCTTGAACGGGTTGTCATCATGACAAATGGATAAGTATAAAGGCTCATGACCAGCGCAGAGCCCCAAAGGCCGCTGATAGGTGGAGTGCTAATTCCCAGTACGTTTTCAATTTCGCCACCTGTGCCAAATGAAAAGTACATCGCAAATGCGCCAATGTAGCTTGGTAGTGCTAATGGCGCGGCAAGTAAAATGAGCCAAAACCGCTTAAATGGCATCTGCACATAAGCGGTTAAAAAGGCAAGCGGTACTCCGATAAGTACAGAGCCAATAATGGTAAGCACCACCAATGACACCGTGTTCGCTAGTACCCTTAGGTTATGGGTATCAAAAAGTTGCGCACTATCTTGAGCTAGAGAAAACAAAACGCCGACGGGCAATAAAGCCATCAGCGCGATAAGAAGTGCCAGTGGATACGACTTTGGCCAATTTGTCACAGTACGCCAACTTCCCTCATAAGATTAAGTGTAGGGCGTAAGTCAGCCAGTTTACGAAGGTCCATTTCAGGCGGTGACAGCGTGCTTAGATCAGCTAAGCCTTGCGGCTGTTCAACCCCTTGAACCAGAGGGATTTCGTAGGCTTCGCGAGCAAGATAAGACTGAACTTCGTGTGAAAGCAGGTAACGAATAAAGTTAACCGGCAAGTCACCGTCGCTCAATGCCACAATACCAGACGCATTTACTAGGCAACCTGCGTCGCTTTTACTGTACGCAAGCGCTACGTTTGCATTCGGCTTACCTGATTTAAGGCGAAGGGTATAGTAGTGATTCGCAAAGCCAATATCGACTTCACCACGTTCAACGCCCATCACTACACCAAGTTCACCTGCGTACTTTTTCGAGTGCTTATTAATGCCTTTAAGCCATGATTTAGTGGCTTTATCGCCCTCTAAAATGCGCATTGCAGTGACAAAAGACTGAAACGATGAGTAGGCTGGTGCCCAGCCAATTTTTAAATCGCTGTCGGCTAATGCCATCACGCTTTCAGGGATTTGCTCCGGTTTAACACGCTCAGTGTTATAAGGCAGTGTACGCACACGACCTGTTACCGGTGACCAGCTCGGATACTGAAAATCTTCACGCAGCTGCGCAGTAAGGTCGTCTGGCAACGGCTTAGCCGCGCCAGCATCAGTTACCATGCCAATCGAGCCCGTGTCTACGGCCCAGAAAAGGTCAGCGCGTTTAACGCCTGCCTTAGTCTCAGCGACGATGGTGTTGGCCAATGCCGCAGAGCCGCCTCGTCTTATTTTAAGATTAAGCTTTGGGTTGCGCTTTTCAATGGCCTTTAGAACATTCTCGTACAAGCCACCTTCACCACGACCTAAGTAAAGTGTGAGATCACCTTCTAATTTAGGCAGTGACTCAACTGACACACTGCCTGTTTGTGTCATAGCGTGAGCAAAACTAAACGGCAAACCAGATAATGCACCGGCCGCTGCTAAGCCTTGTAAGAATGTTCTACGTTGCATACACCTTCCTTAAAATACGTCTTTACGACTTTGTTCTACTTCAACCAAAAGTGCGCGAGCGCGGTCAAGTTTGGCCTGCATAGACTCTACGACTTTACGAACTGAATCAACGCCAGTGTCTTTTGAGATAGCTTGTGGAAGCGTTACGTTAAAGTCTTTCTCCAAGTCTTCAACCAAAGCTGCGTTTTTCGCAATCAAATCACCTTCCACACCTTCAAATCGTTGAAGGTAAGTATCGTGGACGAGTGTAGTTGCTACTTCGTGAAGCTGTTCCGCGTACTTAGCAACTACACGATCAAGACGTGTTTTAATATCGTCGATAACTTCAGGGCCTGTGGTAGGTTCTTTTTCGGTGGTTTGAACCTTGTTCACTAAGCCTTTCTTTTGATACTGGGACGCAAGTTTAACTGCGCCTAACGCCTGCCACAAGGCATGATTTAGCTTCTCTTGCTCTACGCGCACGTCTGCAACAGGCTTACCTTCATCAATGGCGACTTTCACACCATAAATACCTTGCCAAATAGAGGCGTAAATAGGCACATACTGGGTTTCAATAGCAGAGTGAAAATCCACCTCTTCCCAATACTCAATCAGTGCATCGGTCTTAAGCGATTTATCTTTTGCTTCATACGCATCAACAACACTGCCAAACTTGCTTTCTAACCAATGTACCTCTTCCGTATATTCGCCGATGTGCGCGTGAAGATTGTTCACGTGATCGCCAATGGCACCGTTAGCAAGCGCCTGAGAAGATAGCATCGAGAAAGTGACCGCAGAAGCCAGTACCAAAGCACTCATTTTTTTCAGTGTTGTTGTCATAATTATTCCTAAAACGTTTGTCTTTTCACGCAAATGATACTTATTATCATTAAGCAAGTAAAGGTAACTAAACGAGCCCACATGCTAAGTAACGTAGTGTGTTAGCCCTTATTTTTTCTGCACTTTCGACACAGAATACTACATGTTAGTTCATTAACCTTCACTGAACGTACTGATATTCAACGCTATTTACAGAGCGCCAGATCATACATAGGTTACATTTTAATGAAAATGGCAACCAAGTATACGCTTAAGTCAATTAACCTATTCACAAACATCTAAACGAAAAAAGCCCGCAACCTTAGTTGCGGGCTCTTGATATTATTAACGCCGTAGTTTCGGTGTTATAGGCTATCTAGCATGGTTTGCGCATCGCTAACGTCGAAACGACCTGGGTCTTCAACGTTTAGCTTTTTCACTTCGCCATCTTCCACAAGCATGGAATAGCGTAACGAACGCAAGCCACCGAAATTGCCCGTGCTCATGTCTAAGCCAATTTGCTTGGTAAAGAAACCATTGCCGTCTGCCAGCATTATGATCTCTTCAGCGTTGCTCGCTTTGCCCCATGCATCCATAACAAATGCATCGTTCACGCTTAAGCAAATAATACTATCAATACCTTTGGCTTTAAGCTTATCAGCAAGCGCTACATAGCCCGGTAAGTGGGCTTGAGAACAGGTCGGTGTAAATGCACCGGGTACCGCAAACAATACAACGCGTTTATCCGAAAACAGTTCGTTCGTTCCTGGGTTGGTTATTTCGCCGTTTTCTAAAAGGCTAAAATCTACTTCAGGCAAAGTGCCCCCAACTTGTATCATGCTACTCTCCTAGATTTTTTTGACACAAATACACATCAAATCTGTGTTTTTTGCTTTCAATAGCCATTGATGCTTTTATTCCTGCCAGCACGTCTGCACTGTTTGGGCGTTTCACCACTACCCGGTGCGTGGCTAGCTCTAGTGCTGGCGGTAACAGCGCATCTGCGTCTGGGTCATGACCAAGCAGTTGCTGAAACAGCCGCATTTCCTTTTTCACCAAGGCTGACTTCTTTTTGTGTGGGAACATGGGGTCTAAGTAAATAGCGTTCACATTCTCACCAGTGAAGTATTGCATTACCTCAGCACTATTTCCATGTTGAAGCGACATTTTAGCTGCAAGTTCCGGAAAACTAAGCGCTAATCTGCGAATACCATCTTCAAGCAAGGCGGCAACCACGGGCGATCGCTCTATCATAGTGACCTTGCAGCCAACGCTTACCAATACAAAGGCATCACGACCTAGCCCAGGCGTTGCATCCACTACGTGCCATGCTTCATTGCCTTTAAGACCAATGGCCTTAACAATGGGCTCTTTGCGCCCACCGCCGTGCTGCTTGCGATACAAACTTGCCGGCGAAGCAAAATCAACTTCTACCGGATTCACTTTTTTCTCACCTGCGTCGGCAAGTCCAAGCACGCCGTTTTGTACCTGCAAATACAGGCCTTCGCTAGGCTTTTCACTGCTGCTCACAACAGGAAAACCCCACTTTTCGCTGATTGCACTAATTAATGCAGCGTCATCCCTATTGGCGTCATCACAAATAATTAAAGGCACATGATTAAGCATGACCGTACTGTTCCTTATGCCCTATCCATCTATTAATGATGGCTTGAGCGTGAGAGGGGTATTTGTCCCAAAGGGTATAGGCAATTTCCTGAACCTTAGGGATAAGAGCGGCGTCGCGTACTAGGTCTGCTATTTTAAGCTCGGCCATTCCCGTTTGCTTAGTACCCATAAATTCACCCGGGCCACGAATTTCCAAATCGCGCTGGGCAATATAAAACCCGTCGTTAGATTCGCGCAATACGCCAAGGCGCTGAGTAGCGGTTTTCGATAGTGGGCTCTGGTACATAAGTACACACTGACTTTCTACTGCACCACGCCCCACTCGGCCTCTAAGCTGGTGAAGCTGCGCTAAACCCAATCGTTCAGGGTTTTCAATGATCATGATGCTGGCATTAGGTACGTCTACGCCTACTTCAATAACGGTAGTCGCTACCAATAAATCCAGCTTTCCGTCTTTAAAGTCGGCCATAACCTGCGCTTTTTCAGCAGGCTTTAAACGCCCGTGTACCAAACCAACGTGTAAGTCTGGCAGCGCGGTACGAAGGGTAACCGCAGCGTCTTCTGCTGCCTGACACTCCAACACTTCCGATTCATCAATAAGCGTACACACCCAATAGGCTTGGCGGCCGTTTTCTTTACAGGCCTGACGTACGCGCTCAATTACATCGGCGCGGCGTGTATCGGGTAATACCACGGTTTGCACTGGCGTTCTGCCTGGTGGCAACTCATCAATAACCGAGGTGTCTAAATCGGCATAAGCTGTCATGGCCAACGTTCTTGGAATAGGCGTCGCCGTCATAATTAGCTGATGAGGGTAGCGACCTTGCTGCTCGCCTTTATCGCGCAGAGCCAAACGTTGATGCACACCAAAGCGGTGTTGTTCATCCACAATAACTAGCGCTAGCTGCTGGTAATTTACGCTTTCCTGGAAGATGGCGTGAGTACCCACCAACATTTGAATATCGCCAGCTTCTAAGCGGGCTAATACTTCATTGCGGGCTTTGCCTTTCAGCTTGCCGGCAAGCCAACCTACTTCAATACCTAAAGGTTCTAGCCAGCCACGAAAGTTATTGGCATGCTGTTCTGCCAACAGCTCAGTAGGTGCCATTAACGCTACCTGGTGCCCTGCACCAATGGCTGATAGCGCGGCCAGTGCCGCAACTAAGGTTTTGCCCGACCCTACATCGCCTTGTACAAGGCGCATCATAGGCCGCGCATGCTGCATATCTTTTTGAATATCTTCCACTACCCGAGCCTGTGCCCCCGTTGGTGAGAATGGCAGTTGAGCTAGCATTTTATCGATAAGCGGCTGATTCACCTTAATAGGGATACCGGGCTGGGCGTCAGATAGCTTGCGTACTTTCAACACACTTAGGTGGTGTGACAATAACTCTTCCAAAATTAACCGATACTGAGCAGGATGCAGCCCCTCTTCCATTTCGTGTACGTCTACATCTGGTGGCGGGCGATGCACCAAATGAAGCGCCTCATTAAGGCTAATTTGGTCATCGTAAATGCCGTCGGGCAGTAGGTCGGCCAGCGCGCCTTTATCTAGTAGTTTTAAGGCCTGATCAGTTAAATTGCGAAGGGTTAACTGCTTAACACCGTCTGTGGTGGGGTAAACTGGCGTTAGTGATTCTTCTGATGGTGGCGCGTCTTCATCCACTAATTTAAATTCGGGATGCATCATTTCAATGCCCCACTTTCCAGTACGCACTTCTCCGAAACACCGCACCGTGTTTCCCGGCGTCATAATAGACCGCTGCACTGCACCAAAGTGGAAAAAGCGTAAGGTTATGGTACCCGTACCGTCGCTAAGCTTAACCACTAGCATGCGCTTCTTTCCGTACTGAATGTCGGCGCTCATTACCTCGCCCTGCACGCTTACATGGGTAAACGGGCGGCACTCTGCCACGCTATAAATACGGGTTCTGTCTTCGTAGCGGTGAGGAAGATGAAACAGAATATCTTGAAGGGTAAACAAACCTATTTTGTTAAGCTTTTCTGCCACCTTTGCGCCTACGCCTTTAAGCGCAGTAATGGGTGTAGTGGCCAGTGCTTGCATCAAGCGATATCCTTCTTTTGGAACATTAACTATTTAACCTTTGAATTGGCACAAGCTGGTGTTATTCAACGTGTTATAGGAAAAGAAGTGTAAAGGATTGTTGAGGGGTTGGCGAGTACGCTTTAGGCCAGTTTTTTACGCTGGCCCCTATACAAGTAAGAGCAAAACTAAAAGTGCAACCAATAGGTTAGGCCCTAGTCGGCCTCTAGCGCGTTTGCTTCTGCTTTTGTGATCTGCATTTCTTTCCACCAGCTATCGTCGGCATCCACTTCACCAATGGCGTTAATAGCAGGCAAAGGCAAACCTTTGCGTTGGCAAAGTTTATACAAACGCGGGTAACCATTTTGAAAGGCCAATGCTTGGCACTCTTCTTCTGGTAACTGCTGGGTGTTATACATACCTGCAATAGTACGTTGGCGCTGGGCTTCGTAAAGTACTAGCGCTGCGGCTACCGATACGTTCAACGACTGCACCATGCCCATCATAGGAATAACAATGTCGTGATCGGCAACGGCTTTCGCCTCATCAGAGGCACCGTATTTCTCTTGACCAAACAAAATAGCCGTTGGCTTGGTGTAATCAATATCACGAAAATCGACAGCGGTATCAGATAAGTGGGTTACCAACACCTGCATGCCTTGGCCTTTTAGTTCAGCCATCGCGTCGTTGATATTATCGTGATTGGTTTGACGCACCCATTGTTGGCTGCCCATAGCGGTGCCGCGACGAAACTGGTATTTCTTTTCCCACACGGTGTGAACGCGATGAATACCCACTGCATCACAGGTTCTCACTACTGCAGATACGTTATGCGGCTTGTGTACATTTTCAAGGCAAACCGTAAGATCTGTTTGCCTTCTTTCCAGCACTTGTCTTATGCGCTGGTAACGCTCAGGTGACATGGCTTACTCCGGCAACTCCATTACACCATCAATTTCAATTTGTGCACCTTTAGGCAATGCCGACACCTGAACGGCTGCGCGTGCTGGGTAAGGCTTGGTGAAGTAACGGCTCATAATTTCATTAACCGTTGCAAAGTGACCTAGGTCGATAAGAAAAATATTCACTTTCACTAAATCGTTTGTGGTGCCGCCTGCCGCGTCGCACACAGCTTTAATGTTCTCAAAAACTTGTACAGCTTGCGCTTCAAAGTCGTCAGAAACCATTTCCATAGTTTCAGCAACAAGAGGAATTTGGCCTGAAAGATAAACGGTAGTACCTGCTTTAACCGCTTGGCTGTAAGTACCAATAGCAGCAGGTGCCTTATCGGTCTGAATAATAGACTTAGACATAGTAGTTCCTAAATAGTGTAGTAATTAGTGTCGTGATTGACTATGACGAGACACTCTTTGAACTTCCGGCATGGTACGTATTTTCTTCATTACGCGAGCCAGGTGCACACGGTTGTGCGTGGTAAGTTCAAGGTCAATAAAGTAGATATTACTCTCTTTCTCTTCAGTTTGCAGACCAATGATATTGGAATCGCACCCTGAAATGGTGTTCGTTAAAGTTGCCAGTGTGCCCTGATGGTTAAACAACTCTATACGCAGTGAGGCTTTAAATTCACCTTGCGGGTTGTCGTCCCACTGCATGGGCAATACGCGTTGAGGTTCTTCGCGTGTTAGCTTGCGAATATTATTACACCCAATTTGGTGAATAGTCATGCCGCGGCCGGGGCTCAATACCGCTACAATTTCATCGTCTGGAATAGGATGGCAACAACGAGAATAGTGAACAAGCAGGCCTTCTGTGCCGCGAATAGCCACATTACCTTTCTTGTCTGATAAGTCTGTTGTGCTTTCACCCAATAAACGGCGCGCTACAATTGCGCTTAGCTCGTTACCAAGGCCGATATCTACTAGCAAGTCGTCAAAATTAGCGTGCTTGGTTTCGGCTACCACACGTTCGATATCTTCGTTTGGAATATCGTCTAGTTTAACGCTGCCTAACGCATGACGAAGTAGACGGTTACCCATGTTCACCGCTTCTTGAGAATGCTGTTTACGCAGATACTGACGAATACGGGTACGCGCACGAGCGCTCACCACAAAGTTTAGCCAGTTCGCATTTGGCTTCGCTTTCGGCGAGGTAATAATTTCCACGGTTTGACCGTTTTCAAGCGGCTTACTTAAGCTAAAGTTTCTGCGCTCTACGCGCACACCTACGCAGGTATTACCCACATCAGAATGCACGGCATAAGCGAAGTCAACGGCGGTTGCGCCCGTTGGCAACTCGATAATACGTCCGTCTGGTGTAAATACGTAAATTTCATCAGGGAACAGGTCGGTTTTTACCGATTCGATGAATTCAAAGGATGAGCTGGCCGATTGCTGAAGCTCAAGCAGGCTTTGCATCCACTTGCGCGCTCGAAGCTGTGCAGTGGTGCCATTATCGCCAGGCTCTTTGTAAAGCCAGTGCGCCGCCACTCCTTTGTCTGCCATTTGGTCCATTTCCTGGGTTCGAATTTGAATTTCCACAGGAATGCCGTGCGGGCCAATTAATGACGTATGCAACGACTGATAGCCGTTGGTTCGAGGGATAGCGATATAATCTTTAAAACGGTTTTCAATAGGCTTGTACAGCCCATGCATAGCACCGAGGGCGCGATAACAGTTATCTACCGATTGAACAACGATGCGAAACGCATAAATATCCATTACCTCATTGAACATCAGTTCTTTGTTTTTCATTTTGCGGTAAATGGAATACAAGTGTTTTTCGCGACCCAGTACATTCGACTCAATTTGATAGGCGTCTAAACGAGTGTTCAGCTCTTCGCGAATGTTTTCGATAATTTCTTTACGATTACCGCGGGCCTGGCGCACAGCAGACTTTAGTGCGCGATGACGCATAGGATACATGGCCTGAAAACCTAAATCTTCAAGCTCATTTTTAATGTCGTGAATACCCAAGCGGTGGGCGATTGGCGCGTAGATTTCTAGCGTTTCTAACGCAATGCGGCGGCGTTTGTCTGGTCGTAATGACCCGAGCGTGCGCATGTTGTGCGTGCGATCAGCAAGCTTGATAAGAATTACCCTGATGTCTTGCACCATGGCCATCATCATTTTACGGAAGTTCTCCGCCTGCGCTTCCTGTTTAGTGCTAAACGCGAGTTTATCTAGCTTACTAACACCTTCTACCAGTTCAGCAACGGTATCGCCAAAAGCTTCGGCTAAGTCTTCTTTGCTGTAATGGGTATCTTCAATAACGTCGTGAAGGAGTGCCGCCATGATCGTTTCGTGATCAAGGTGCATGTCAGCCAAAATACCGGCAACTGCAACTGGGTGAGTAATGTACGGATCGCCGCTTGAACGCATTTGTCCGTCATGCGCTTCTTGCGCAAGCACAAAAGATTCTTGTACCAACTGAACGCGGTCGGCTGGTAAGTACTCTAAAACTTTCTGCTTTAAACCTTCAAACAAATACACAGTGAAGCGTGACCCTTATCTAACGTTACAACCCTAAGAATACGTTTAATTGTGCAAGAAGCCAATACGCCAAAAGTAAAGCGCCAGTGCTTTTTTCAAAGCACTGGCGCTAAAATACCGATAAAACCGTTAAAAAGAGGTTTTATTGATCAGATAGGATGTTTGCTACTGATGCAAATTCAGCATGCTCTTGCTGCTCTTGAGCTTGAAGTTCTGCTTGTTCAAGCGTAGCAGCCGTTACTAAACCTTCTTCAATTTCACGAAGTGCTGTAACAGTTGGCTTATCGTTTTGAACGTCAACCATAGGATCTTTGCCTTCAGTGGCAATTTGACGTGCACGGCGTGCAGCAACAAGCACTAGGTCAAAGCGGTTACCAATTTTATCTACGGCATCTTCTACAGTTACGCGAGCCATGTATTTCTCCGAAAATTAGGTTGAGCAAGTTATTCAAAAAACGGCCGCGTAGTATACACATATACGTGGCGCGATCCTAGCGTTTTGTTTGAATTTGAAGCAGTCAGATCATGCAATTTATGCAGCGATCGTTCGATGCTAAAGCAAAACACGTATTGTTAAGTTAAGCTTACGCGCTACCGAGCAGTTCGTCCAATAGCACTTGATGGCGCATTTGTTGTTTTCCCGTGCGAAGTCGCTGTGCTGTCACGATGGCTTCCAAATCGTTTAACGCAGTCGCAAAGTCGTCGTTGATAATTACGCTATCAAATTCATTAAAATGAGACATTTCAGCTACAGCTTGCGCCATACGCCCTGCAATGACTTCTTCACTGTCTTGACCGCGATTATTTAAACGCTGCTCTAGCACGTCGAGTGAAGGCGGAAGAATGAAAATACCGCATGTGTCTGGCATAAGCTTTTTGACTTGGCGCGCGCCCTGCCAATCGATATCTAAAAATACGTCAATGCCACGGTGCAAAGTTTGTTCAATTGTCACGCGGGATGTGCCGTAATAATTGCCAAATACTTCTGCGTATTCAAAAAACACACCCTGTTCAATCAGCGCTTCAAACTGCTCTCGGCTCACAAAATGGTAGTGCACGCCGTCGACTTCACCCGGACGAGGTTGACGTGTTGTATGAGATACAGACACCTGCATTGGCGTAGCTGTATTGCTTTCATACTTTTCCATTAGCGCCTTAATAAGGCTTGATTTTCCTGCTCCAGAAGGAGCTGCAAGAATGAATAAGTTGCCGAGTAGTGAAGCCATAGGGTATTAAAATTCTTTCAAAATGTGGTGATTTCAAGTGGCAATGATAGCATATTAAGCGGTTGTGCCGTACCTTTCATTGCATAGTGAAAACTTGGTTCATTCTATCAAGCTTATGCCGATGGGTTACCACAGCAAAAATTAATGGGGTCAGAGTACTTTTCTGGCCCTAAATGTACTCTGACCCCAAAACTAGGAAATAAAGCATGACTCAGCAACTTCTGCCGTGCGTAGAGATAAACCCATCCACTACGCCTGATGCCTGCGTTATCTGGCTTCACGGTCTTGGCGATTCAGGCCATGGTTTTGCGCCTATTGTGCCCGAGCTAAAACTGCCCGAATCAATGGCGGTTAAATTTCTCTTTCCTCACGCTCCAGAACGCCCTGTGACTATCAATGGCGGCATGAGAATGCGCGCTTGGTACGATATTAAATCGTTAGATTTTGAAAGCCGTGCGGACTTAGAAGGTGTAAAAGAGTCGGCTGCTCAGGTAGAAGCGCTTATCGAAGCACAAATTGAAAGTGGCATTCCTAGCGAACGTATAGTACTTGCAGGGTTTTCTCAGGGCGGTGTTATTGCTCTGCACTTGGCACCTAGATATGCCAATAAATTTGCAGGTGTTATCGCTCTATCTACCTACATGTGCGAGCCATCACTTCTTGGAAGCGAAGCAAAAGACACAAACCGCGAAACGCCAATTATGATGGCACATGGTGAGCAAGATGAAGTGGTACCGGTATTTATGGGCAATGCTGCTTTTAAAACGCTGAGCGAAAGTGGCTTTAATGCCACGTGGCAGACTTACACCATGCAGCACAATGTTTGTATGCAAGAGCTTAACGACATAAGTGCTTGGCTTCAAAAAGTTCTAGGGTAATGCCTTAAGAGCCTGTTGGTTCTTGCTGCAAATTACGTTCATATAATAAAGATCAACAGGCCCTAGTATTTAAACAAAAGAGAAAGCTGGTGAAGCAACAAAAGCCAGCTTTCTTCTTAGCGTGAGTGGGTACACGTCTGTCGATTGCAAAGTTGCGCCTTCCGTCTCTTCTTTATTTCACGTTTATTCCAATAACTATTCGACGACTCTGTTGCGCCCCGCATTTTTAGCTTTGTAAAGGTTGTCATCGGCCTGCTTCAAACAAGCGTGCAAGTTTGTATCAGTAAGCGCTGTGGCTACACCAAAGCTTGCGGTTATCGAGTGATTAACATCACCTTCTACAAACGGGTTAGCTTCAACCACCTTCCTCATTTTTTCTGCTAATTTTACCGCTTGGCTCAACGTCGCATGAGGGAATAAGACCAAAAACTCTTCACCACCGGTTCTTGCCACCACGTCAGTAGTTCTTACTGCTTCTTTCATTAGGCGAGTGATATGTATAAGCACTTCGTCACCAATATCGTGGCCATAGGTATCGTTGATTGTTTTGAAATGGTCAATATCTACCACCACCGCACTTAAAGGGAAATGAGCACCGGGATCTTGCATTGCGCGTTCAAAAAAAACAGCCTCAAGGAATCGCCGGTTAGGAAGTTTTGTAAGCGGATCGGTATTAGCCTGACGCATGCGCTCTAGATTTTCACGCAGCATTTCTTTTCTACTTTGATGCCAGAAATTTTCACCTATAAAGGCGACGCAAATGAAACAGAACGTGGCGATTAGGAAACGGGAAACATGTTCTGCTGGGTACTCAGCCACTATTTTTTCTTGATTGTAGAGCATAAAAATAGCGATACCCATAGTTACTGCTACGTAAACCATGGCGGGCTTGAAACGCACAACAACTATCTGAATAAAAAGCAGGGGAAAAATAAAATAAAGCCCAGTGTTATTGAGCCCGCCGGTATAAACCAAGCCGTTTATGGTGAATGCTACCACTAAGCCTGCTAAATAATAGAAGACATCGACGCGAGGGAACATATGGGATAACGCCACATTGGCGTACACAAAAGCAGCTGACCCCGCCAGCGTTCCAACGAGCAATGGATTGTTTGTACCCATGTTGATCCACGCCATAAACGCCATAATGGTGCCACCAACATAAGATATGAAATATAGCGTTAAGCGCCTTCGTTTTGCTTCCGCTTCATCTTGCTGAGCACTTCTAAGTAATTGACGCAACGACGAACTGTCCATAAAAAGACTTATCTCCGCATTTAAAACTAATTAACCATTATTCCTTTCAGCATAGACTGAATGTTCAATAATAACCAAGGAGAAAACTGCGCCTAATTTCAAACATTAATACAGAAAATGCGTATACTACGGGGTATATCGTATGACGTTATGTGATACATCGTTTTAGTTTCTTTTTATATAGTTTGGAATAGCCATGAGTCACCTCAACACTACCCGCACCGTTCGAATTGCTACTAGAAAAAGTGCTTTAGCGCTTTGGCAAGCAGAGTATGTGAAGGCAAAATTGTTGGAGCATTATCCGTCAATGACCGTTGAGCTTGTGCCTATGAGCACGCAGGGCGACAAAATTTTAGATACACCTCTGGCGAAAATTGGTGGTAAAGGACTTTTCATAAAAGAGCTTGAAATTGCCATGCTTGAAGGCCGTGCCGATATTGCCGTGCACTCTATGAAAGACGTACCGGTTGAATTTCCTGAAGGTTTTGGCCTTCACGCTATTTGTGAGCGAGAAAACCCGTTCGACGCTTTTGTTTCAAATAACCACGACAGTTTAGATGCCCTACCCCAGGGCGCAGTAGTAGGTACGTCTAGCCTTCGCAGACAGTGCCAAATTCGCAAGTATCGCCCTGACCTTATCATCAAGGACCTGCGCGGAAACGTGAATACTCGTCTAGCCAAGCTAGACGCAGATGAGTACGACGCCATTATCTTAGCTTCTGCTGGCCTGATTCGCCTTGAAATGGAATCTCGTATTCGCATGCCGTTACCCGCTGATATTTCACTACCCGCCGTTGGACAAGGTGCCGTAGGTATTGAGTGCCGTAACGACGATGAAGAGCTAATTAAGTTGCTACAGGCGCTGAACCATACGGACACCAATACACGCGTTACTGCGGAACGCGCCATGAACGAGAGATTGGAAGGCGGCTGCCAAGTACCTATTGGTAGCTTTGCCACGCTTGATGGCGATGTGCTGACACTAACCGGCATGGTTGGTAAGCCAGATGGTTCAGAACTGCTCTTTGCTTCTGCTACAGCGTCGCGAGAAAAAGCCGCAGATATTGGTGTTGAAGTAGCGGAATCCCTTCTTGAGCAAGGTGCCGGTGAAATCTTAAAGGCGCTTTATAACTAAGTTATAGTTTGTCGAATGCGTGCAGGTTTACGCAGTAAAATAAAAGGATGAAAATTCGATAGTATGTTGCTGTTTACACGCCCACTGCCAAAGTTAAAAGCAAGCGCTTCTGCCTTTGAAAAAGCCGGAATTGACGCGGTAGGCGTTGCCACGTCTAACATCATTGATATTTCGTCTGAAAGAAAAGCTGCTGCAGAATTTTTAGCGTCAAATGCAGTAAACGCAATTGTTGTTACCAGCGTATATGCTGTAGACACCGTTATTGAAGGCTTACGCGAAACGGCTAACGAATTACCATTGATCATAGCTGTGGGCGATGCCACTGCACGAAAATTACAAGCGGGACTTCAGGCGTTTTCATCGGCGCAGGTTGCTATTCCCGAAGCCCATACATCCGAAGGTATACTGGCAATGCACCAACTTAATGAGGCAAACTGTCAGCATGTCGTTATCATTAAGGGTGAAGGTGGGCGCGACGCCATAGCCACTGGATTAGACGAAAAAGGTATTTTAGTGAATAGCTTTTGCGTTTATAAGAGAGAGCAACTTACAAGCCCAATTTACACAAAACGGTGGAAAATGGGCGAAGTTAGCGGCATTATCGCTACAAGCGAAGCAATGGCACTGCAACTAATTGCGCAATTTGGCCAAGCACTTAAATCTATTAAATGGTTAACAGTGAGCGACCGAATTGCCAAAACCCTTACTAGCCAAGGCATTAAAGAGGTAGCGGTTTGTCAGCGAGCCACCGATCAGGCACTCATCGCCTGGGTAAAGGATAACTGGGAGTATTGAATGGCCAACAACAATGAAAGTAGCCCACAAAAAGAGGAACTCGTGAAAGTGGAAGCTGAAAAAGACGTTATCGAATCTTCTGCCACGCACAGTGAATCAACACCATCGGGTGCTGCTAAAAAGAAATCGTCGGGAAATGGTCTACTGTGGTTTGTTGTAATCATCCTTTTCCTTATTGTGCTTGGTATGGCTGGCGCAGGTTACTGGTATTACATGCAGCAACAGTCGGCAAGCAAGGACTCTGAATCTGCACTTCAAACGACGACCTCTCAGCTAAACACTATTGAGCGTGAGCGCGCTGGTCTTGTTGCCTCTATCGACAAAGTAGCTCGCACCAACCAGACGTTAGAAAGCACGGTAGCCGAGTTAAAAGCGCAAAACGAAAAGCTGACGCTGCAAGCTGAATCGACGCTTGAGCAACTAAATAATATGGAAGGTCGCCGCCCGGCAGACTGGCTCATTGCTGAAGCTGATTACTTAGTTCGCATGGCAGGCAGAAAGCTTTGGTTGGAAAACGACGTACGCACAGCAATTTTGCTGCTAGTTAACGCAGATAAACGCTTAAAGTCGTTGGCCGACCCATCGGTACTTCCGGTTCGCGCAACACTCGCTGAAGACATTCAAACACTTCAACAGCTTAACCCTGTATCACAAAGTTCCGTAGCCCTTGCGCTTACAGGCATGATAGCGCAAATAGATAAGCTACCACTTGATACCTTTGAAAAACCACAAGACGCTAATGCAGAAGACACGACCTTATCGGAGTCTACTGACGACTGGCAAGAGAACCTTGCAAAGGTGTGGCGTTCACTGGTGAACGATTTTCTTACCATAAAAACCATTGAAGGCCCTGTTGAACCAGTGCTTTCACTAGAAGCCCAGTTCCTGGCAAAAGAGCAGCTTCGTCTGCAGCTTATGCACGCGCAAACCGCCGCGCTTAAGGGCGATGCAGGGCTTTACAACCAGTCGCTTCAATACGCTCAAACGCTAATTATTGAAAAGTTCGACACAGAAAAAAGCCAGGTAACGGGCTTTGTAGATGCACTACAAAACCTCATTGCTACCGATGTATCGCGCCCAATACCTACAGAGCTAGCGTCACAAAAACCGCTAGAGCGTCTACTGGATAGCCGCGTTAAGCAAGTGTTCGGACAAGGAGCAAGTGCACTATGAAATGGTTAGCTATTGCCCTTGCGGTATTAGCCGCATTCGTTGTTGCACTAATTGTTGGCCCAATGTTGTTAGGTGATAAGGGCTACGTACTAATATCACTGGGTAACACCGCTGTTGAAATGACGGTGATTAGCTTTTGTATTTTAGTGATAGGTGCCGTCATTGCCTGGTACGTACTATCTCGACTTGTATTGTGGGCGTTAAGCCTGATCACAGGTTCACATAAATGGTTCGGCACCTTAGGTGAGCGCAAACGTAAGCGTGCGTTTTACGACGGCTTACACGCAATGGCTGCAGGTGATTTTGATACGGCTCAAAAGGCGCTAAGCAAAACCACCAACGGCGATTTCGAAGGCGTTAACTATTTGGCGTCAGCGCAAATTGCTTTTGCCAATAACGATTTAGCCAAAGCCCGTTATTTCCTTGTTCAGGCAACTGACTTTCCAAAAGCGAAAGTAGCCGCAACGGTCATGCACGCGCGTATTGATATGGCTGAAGAAAAATACGATGCGACACTAGAGAAACTTAACGAACTTGACGAGCAAGAGCGCGAGAACAAGCAGGTTGTGCAGTTAAAAGCGCAAATTCTTGCCAAGCTAGGTAAATGGCAAGTACTTCAAGAAAATTTGTCAGGCTGGCGTAAAGCATTGCCCAAAGCAGACTACACTACATGGAGCCAGCGTATTGCCAAAGGTAAGTTTGCGGAAATTGCCAGTAAGCAAGGCGCTGTCGAGCTTAAATCATATTGGGAAACCCTACCCCGCAAGCTTCGTCACGACGATGCTTACCGCGCGGCTTACATTCAACAGTTGCTTGACCAAGGTATGCATGCCGACGCACAGAATTTGCTAGTTGAATGGCAAAAACGTGGCCCGAATAGCGCCCTGTTTCCGCTGTTCACGCAGCTTAATATTCCTGATGCATCGCCATCACTACGACTGCTTGAAAGCTGGATAAAGCAAGACGAAGAAAACGTGTCGCTATACTCCACGCTAGGCCAAGTTGCATTTAACTCAGGCGATGATGTGTTGGCGGAAAAAGCGCTGCTTAAAGCCACTAAAATGAAGTCGCGCAAAGAAGACTTATTGCTGCTGTCTGCAATTAGCGAACGCAAGCACGACACAGCCACTGCACTTCAGCTTTACAAGGAAGGTCAGCAGCTAGCCAGCTAGATGAATATTCATTTAGCTTTCTGGTAGTACTTGTATTACCCGTAAAATTGAAGATATAGTAAAAAGGAATTCTCAATTCGGGTTGTTTCAACAACAACCCGAATTGACTTAAACAACTTGTCGGAGTGCTTCACTGGTAACCCAGTAAGCTGAGACCGCGAAAGTGGGATCCGTAGAACCTGATCAGGCTAATACCTGCGAAGGGAACAAGAAAATACAATGTGCACAATGTTAAACCGTGGTTTAGCGTTGTGAAGCGAAGTTGTTTTGCTGTTGATGATACAGACACACCCATTCCGGTGCTGCTCGTCACTCAAGGTAAACTGTTCAAGTTTATCGCCAAGTCAACATCAACGGTGTAAAGGGCTGCAATCACCAGAACCTTTACCAACAATCTCGCTAAAGTAACGGGATTGTTTCCCTCTACACTTCCACTTTGTATTCTCCTTCACTCCTGACAAGCATTTTTAGAACCTAAATTTACAAGGTAAAATGCTATGTCGAACAGACGCGAACAGCGCCAACAAGCACAACAATTCATTAATGAACTTGCGGGCGAAGCTTACCCAAATTCAACACGCCACTACGAGTGTGGCAGCCGTGACGATATTCGTGTGGCCATGCGCCTTATTCACCAACACGACAGTTTAGTGGGTGGAACAGAAGACAACCCTATTTTAGAACCAAATCCGCCCATTCCTGTTTACGACACTTCAGGCCCCTACGGCGACCCACAAGAAAACATAGATGTGCACAAAGGCCTAGCTCCGCTTCGCCAAAAGTGGATTGAAGAGCGTAGCGATACCCTTGAATTAGAGGGCGTTTCGTCAAGCTTTGCAAAAGAGCGAGAAAACGACATATTTACCGAAGATTTCCGCTTTATTCGCAGCCGCAAACCACTAAAAGCAAAAGCAGGCAAAAACGTAACCCAGCTTCACTACGCAAGACAGGGCATTATTACTCCTGAAATGGAATACATTGCCATTCGCGAGAATATGGGTCGCCAGGCCATTAAAGATGCCGAACTGACGCAGCAGCACAAAGGCGAACACTTTGGTGCGAATTTACCCGATACCATCACGCCTGAATTTGTACGCCAGGAAGTGGCCGCAGGCCGCGCCATTATTCCATGCAACATCAATCACCCCGAGTTGGAACCAATGATTATAGGGCGTAACTTTCTAGTAAAGATTAACGCAAACATTGGTAATTCAGCAGTCACCTCGTCTATTGAAGAAGAGGTAGAAAAGCTGGTGTGGTCAACGCGCTGGGGCGCCGATACCATCATGGATTTATCTACCGGCAGAAACATTCACGAAACCCGAGAGTGGCTGCTGCGAAACAGTCCTGTTCCTCTTGGCACCGTCCCCATCTATCAAGCGCTAGAAAAAGTAAACGGTGTAGCCGAAGATTTAACGTGGGAGATGTTTAAAGACACCCTAATTGAGCAAGCTGAACAAGGCGTAGACTACTTCACCATTCACGCTGGCGTGCTGCTTGAGTACGTACACCTTACCGCAAAGCGGGTAACCGGCATTGTATCGCGCGGCGGTTCGATAATGGCAAAGTGGTGCTTAAGCCACCACCAACAAAGCTTTCTGTATGAGCACTTTCACGATATTTGCGAAATTTGCGCTAAGTACGATGTGGCGCTGTCGCTAGGTGATGGCCTGCGCCCTGGTAGCGTAGCTGACGCTAACGACGACGCGCAATTCTCTGAATTACGTACCCTTGGAGAGCTGACGAAAATTGCATGGGAGTACGATGTTCAGGTAATGATTGAAGGCCCGGGGCATGTGCCAATGCATATGATTAAAGCGAACATGGAAGAGCAGCTTAAGCATTGCCACGAAGCGCCGTTTTATACCCTTGGCCCCCTCACCACCGATATCGCTCCTGGCTACGATCACTTCACTTCAGGTATAGGTGCCGCCATGATCGGTTGGTATGGCTGCGCAATGCTGTGCTATGTAACACCTAAAGAGCATTTAGGCCTACCTAACAAAGAAGACGTTAAACAGGGGCTGATCACCTACAAAATTGCAGCCCACGCTGCCGACTTGGCAAAAGGACACCCAGGTGCACAAATTCGCGACAACGCCATGTCGAAAGCACGCTTTGAATTCAGGTGGGAAGATCAGTTCAATTTAGCTCTCGACCCGCATACTGCGCGCGCTTATCACGATGAAACCTTGCCGCAGGCGTCTGGCAAAGTTGCGCATTTCTGCTCTATGTGCGGCCCTAAATTTTGCAGCATGAAAATTTCTCAGGAAGTGCGCGATGTGGCTAAAAAAGCAGAGCAGCAAGAGTTTGAGAAAGAAAAAGGCATGAAAGAGATGGCCCAGGCATTCAATCAGTCTGGCGCAGAGCTTTATCACACTGCAGATAGCAAGGTAGAGCTACCATGATGGCGAAAGCGTCCATAAACCCTGCATCCAACAACCTCACCACTGCACTTCCTGTAGTGTGGTGTGTGGGAGGTGTTGACTGTAGCGGTGGTGCGGGCGTTACCCGCGACGCCATTACATTGGCCGATCTGAACATCCATGCTTGTGTGCTCACTACACAACTTACCGTGCAATCCAACTCAATCATGCTTAGTAAGGAAAGCATGTGCGCGTCGGCATTAAATCAGCAGTGGCAGGTGCTGTTTGAAGATACCCCGCCACGCGCTATTAAAATTGGCGCTATTGCTAATGATGAGCAAGCGCTGTTGTTGTGTGCACGTATTCAAAAAACATCTAACCCTCGCCCCTTCGTTGTATGGGACCCTGTACTGTCTACCTCGTCAGGTGGCGTGCTGAGTGAGTTAAGCGAAAGCGTAGTTGACGAACTGTTGAATACAGTAGATATCGTTACGCCAAATATCGATGAGCTTGCGTGGCTCACCCATTTGCCAGTTGTTGATGAAGCGAGCTTGCTAAATGCAATCAATCGGCTAAGGGGTAAAGGCGCAAAGAGCGTTTACGTTAAGGGCGGTCACGCCCACTGGCAAAAAAATGTAAGCGATATTTTTGTTTGTGCCTCTCACACTCTTCGTTTTAGCCAGCTGAAATACGCTAACGGCAACCTTCGCGGCACAGGCTGTATGTTAGCCAGCGCATTAGCGGCATTCATTGTGCACGACTACTGCATTGAAGACGCACTTACGCTTGCTAATGCTTACGTCAGCGAAGTTCGTGGCCATACACTACCAAAGCAATGCGCAGCGGCTAACGCAAACGCCATAAGTAACGAATTAACCGCCTACTTTGCACGAACCAACGGCTTTCCCGCAAAACCAGAGAGCTTTCCGCTGGTGACCTTTCACCAACGTGGTGCCACTGCCAATGAAAAAGAGCGGGATAAGGATACCCTTCTTGAAGCCTCGTCTTGTAAAGAAGGCCACTTTCCTGCACTTACTCATACTCATTTAGGCATCTACCCTGTAGTGGATAGCGTGCAATGGATAGCCCGCCTCTGGCCAACGGGCGTAAAAATCATGCAGCTGCGGGTTAAACAAGGCTCCCAAGAAGACATTCGTCAGCAAATAAAAGAGGCAATAGAATTGGTGAAACACACCGACTGCCAATTATTCATTAATGACTATTGGGAGCTGGCCATAGAACTCGGGGCTTACGGTGTGCACTTGGGGCAAGAGGATATCGACACCGCAGACCTAAACGCCATCCGTAGTGCGGGTTTACGGCTTGGAATATCAACGCACGGCTTCGCTGAAATTCAACGTGTTCGCGCTTTAAACCCGTCTTACATTGCCCTTGGTCATATCTTCCCCACCAATACCAAAGACATGCCTTCGAAGCCCCAAGGTGTAGCACGTTTAGAAAAGTATGTGCAGCTTTGCGATGGCATTCCCACCGTTGCTATTGGTGGTATTAACTTATCGCGTATAGGCAATGTAGCTAAAACCGGCGTTAGCGGCATTGCTGTGGTAAGTGCAATCACTCAGGCAGAACACCCGCTAAAAGCCTACCAAGCATTGGTTGAGGAGGCTGGGTTTGCTTAGTCATTCAGCTACTCATTCACTTAGTCACTCAGTAGGCCAGCAGTTAGCGCATCAGGATATACGTCGCTACAGCAGACAACTCTTACTTGATTGCATTGATCATGACGGACAGCTTTATTTGTCGAGTGCACACGCCGTTATCGTTGGCTTAGGTGGATTAGGCAGCTTAACCGCCCGCTATTTAGCAGGCGCAGGCGTGGGCAACATTACACTTATAGATGGTGACACCGTCGACATTAGTAATTTGCAGCGCCAGATAAGCTACAACGAAATGCACCTAGGCGAGCTAAAAGCCAAGTCGCTTTACAATGAACTGCGTAAAGTGAACTCGCATTTAAACATACAGTTTAAAAGTTTATTTGCTGATAGTAACAACTTACCAACGTTAATTGCATCAGCCACCTGCGTGCTGGATTGCACCGACAACGTTACGGTACGAAGACAGATAAACCTGGCCTCGTTTCGCGCCTCTATTCCGCTTTTTATTGCAGCAGCCAGTGGGCTTACCTGGCAAGCGCTGAACTTGCCTCAAAACTCAGCCACCTGCGGTTGCTACGAGTGTTTAGTGAATAATGTTGCCATACGCGGAGATTGCGTTAGCAAAGGTGTACTAGGCCCAGTAGTAGGCATGGCAGCATGCCACCAAGCTACCCAAGCCTTGTTATTTCTGGCAAGGGGCTTCGATGCCGATATTAAATGGGGCCATTACGTAAACGCCCACGCAGGCCAAGGTACGCTGCAAAGTTTCAAGCTTCCCCCCTCTTCTTCTTGTGAGGTATGCCAATGACCCAAATTAATATCAACGTGAACAATCAACCAATGAGCGTGATTTCTCCTATATCACTTAGTGAATTAATTGCTCTTAAACAATTGAAAGACGAAGGCACCGCCGTTGCCAAAAATGCCGCCATTATCAGCAAGAATGAATGGCCAACAACCTACTTAAGTAACAACGATACCGTGGATATCTTCACCCTAGTGGCAGGAGGCTAAAATGCTAACACTCGCAAATCACACCTTCCCTTCCCGCCTGTTAACTGGCACTGGCAAATTTAGTAACCTAGACACCATGAAAAGCGCGGTACAGGCAGCCAAGAGCAGCATGGTGACCTTGGCAATGAAGCGTGTCGCCAGCCATAGCTCACAAGATGAAACGCTTTCGGCATTAAAAGCATTGGGCGTTACTCTTTTGCCGAATACGTCGGGAGCGAAGAACGCAAAAGAAGCCATATTCGCCGCCGAACTTGCATACGAAGCATTAGGTAGCCCTTGGGTGAAGCTGGAAATTCACCCAGACCAACGCTACTTGTTGCCCGACCCCATCGAAACCCTGCTTGCCGCAGAGGCACTGGTTAAAAAAGGGTTTCACGTTTTGCCCTACTGCGGAGCAGACCCCGTTTTATGTAAACGCTTAGAAGAGGTAGGCTGCGCTGCCGTTATGCCATTGGGCGCGCCAATTGGGAGCAATCAGGGATTACAAACCAAACCCTTTTTGCAAATTATTGTTGAGCAAGCGTCGATACCCGTCATTGTAGATGCAGGCATTGGTAAGCCAAGCGAAGCTATGGCGGCCATGGAACTGGGAGTAGACGCAGTACTGGTGAATACGGCCATCGCCACCGCTAAGAACCCAGTTGCTATGGCAGCAGCTTTCGCAAGCGCCGTAGAAACGGGGCGAAATGCTTTTGAAGCTGGACTTGGTGCTACCAGCAGTTTTGCCCAAGCCTCTAGCCCGCTTACCGCCTTTTTGGAGCCGGCGGTATGAAGGTAGCGCAGGCATTAATGCAGCAAGACTTGTCGCATGTGGCTATGTCGATAAACAGCAAAACAGCGGGCGACGTAGAACGAGCGCTAGATAAAGATACACTTTCTTTAGACGACTTCATGGCGCTGATCTCTCCCGCTGGCGCTAAGTACTCAGAAGCCATGGCCTATCGCGCTAAAGCAATGACTCGCCATCGCTTTGGCAATACCATGCAGCTGTTTGTGCCCTTGTATTTGTCAAACTTGTGTGCCAACGAATGTACCTATTGCGGCTTTACCATGAGCAATAAAATAAAGCGTAAAACCCTGTCTATAAGCGAAGTGTTGACCGAAATTGAAGCCATCAAAGATTTAGGCTTTTCACAGGTGTTACTGGTTACTGGCGAACATGAAACCAAAGTGGGGATGGAATATTTTGAGCAAACACTTAGCGCCATTCGCGAAAAGGTGAGCTACCTTATGATGGAGGTACAGCCTTTAAAGCGCGAGCAATATGAAACCTTGAAGCACCTGGGCTTAGACGCGGTGTTAGTGTATCAAGAAACCTACTCACCGCAGCATTACGCTAATTACCACACTCGAGGTAAAAAACAGGACTTCCTATGGCGCTTAGAAGCCAGCGATCGCATAGGGAAAGCCGGCATTGATAAAATTGGCATTGGCGCACTACTTGGTTTAGGCGACTGGCGGGTTGATAGCGCCATGACCGCCCTTCACGGCAAGTTAATACAGCAACACTACTGGCAAAGCCGTGTATCTATTGCTTTTCCGCGCCTTCGTAGCTGTGAAGGTAACAGCACTGGCGGCAACGCCCTCACCAACAGTAAACTCCCTAACGAGCGAGATCTGCTGCAGCTAATATGCGCCCACCGCATTTTTAACCCACAAGCAGAACTCTCGCTGTCTACCCGAGAGTCGGCAGTATTTCGGGATGGCGTAATGCCGCTTGGCATAACGTCTATGAGTGCAGCGTCGCAAACACAGCCTGGCGGTTACAGCGCCCCATCGAAGGCACTAAATCAATTCGATATTGACGACAACCGATCTGTATCAGACGTCGTGAGCGCACTTTCAATGAAAGGACTGGAACCCGTATGGAAAGACTGGATGCCGTTTACAGAACGTGTTTAAGCGCAAGAATACCTGTATTTTTCGTTTGAAAACTCGCGCTAAAATAGCGCACTTTTAATGGATTAATCGATTAGTTTTTGTAAGGGAAAATAAGAGAAAATTTGTTTTGCTTTCGTGCAAAACCCTCCGTACAATCCGCCCAAATTTTAGCCAGACACTTTACCTATGCGTCTGGCTTTTTTGTCTCATTTATCTCATATTAGATTTATCAAAACTAAAGGGCAGTGCGTTGGATACCGTTGAATTTATTCAAATTCGTAGATTTATAGTGAAGCTAGGCAAAATGCTGCACAAGTACGGTACCCCTGCGTTCCGTCTTGAAGCTTACCTAGGTGAAGTCGCTAAGTATTTAGGCGTACACGCTTCATTTATTTCAACGCCAACTTCACTGACTTTTGTTATCTGGAGCGACCGTCACGAAGACGAATATAACCACGCTGCGCGTTTGCTTCCAGGCGAGCTAGACATGAACGCGTTGTCGCTCACCGATGAACTGGCCAGCGAACTGCTGTCGGGCAAATTAACCTTAAGTGAAGCTGACAAGCGCTTAAATGAAATAGATGCCATGGGCAGCCCTTATGGTAAATGGGTGACAGGCGTTGCCTTTGCTATGGCCACCGGCGCGTTTGCTATGCTAATGGGTGCAAGCTGGAGTGAAATTGGCTGGTCGGGTGCCTTGGGTATAGTGGCTTATCTTTGGACCTTATGGGCACAGCAGTCTAAACGCGTAAACTTGATGCTAGAGCCTGTCACCGCGTTCGTTGGCGGCATTCTTGCCTGTGCTATTGGTCAATACGTTGACCCTGGCATTAACATTCCGCTGGTTGTGCTTTCATCGGTCATTGTATTTGTACCCGGACTAGCGCTGACAATGGGCCTTGCCGAGCTTTCATCGCGAAACATGGTGTCGGGCACGGCTCGTACTATGGACGCCATCATGCAGCTGTTTAAGCTGTATTTCGGTGCTTTTTTGGGTGTGTCAGTGGGCTTTAGTGCGTTTGGTGAAAACGTGTATACCCCTGCAGAATCGCTGCCTTACTGGGCCACTTGGCTAGCGGTATTCTTGCTTTGCATTGCCCTAGTTGCGATATTCAGAACGCGTATTAAACACATTCCATGGGCATTGGCAGCAGCATTTATTGCCTACAGTGCTACCGCATGGAGCTCTGACTACATGAGCCCAGGGCTAGGTGCGTTCGTGGGTGCATTTGCGTTAGGCATTTTTGCGAATGCGTTCACCCGCATTGCTAACCAACCCGCAACCATTGTGGCTATGCACGGGCTTATAGTGCTGGTGCCGGGGTCAAAAACCTATATTGGCTTGAACTCGTTTATGACGGGCCAAGACTTTGTGAAGGCAGACCATTTGGGACAGGAAGTATTTCTTATCTTTATGTCGCTAGTGGCGGGATTAATCTTTGCTAACGTGGTGGTGCCCACTAAAAAGGCGCTATAACGTAAATACAGTAACCTTATGGGTTCTCGCTAACGCACCGTTGTTGTAATTTGGCTGCGCAAAATCACTAGCGCAGCCTAACAAGCAGGCAAGACGCGCTATTTAAGCAACTTGATCAACGCTCGTCCTAAACGGGCGTTGAGCGCGCCCGCAGCAATCGCTTCAGCAGAATTTTCCATAAACTTCGCCGACAAGCTGCCGCCAATTTGATTGGCAACTTCGTCGGTAGCTAAGTCAAACACGCCTTGCGCCGCAATGTTTTGCGCCAACACTTTAAGCAACTTCCAGTTGCCTGCTGTACTTGGCCTTAGTCCATACACGCGGGCCATTCGACGAATGGTACGAAAGCTAATCCATACCACAGCAAAAGTTTGAATAAGATTATTGGGGCTTATAAAAGCAAGGCTTCCGGCGGTCACCGACTCTTTATTCAGCACCTTGTGCGCCTTTTCCTGAACAGGTTTTAGTACCGTGTCTTCGTACAGGCCTAATCTTTCTGGGCCTGACATGTCGTCTTGAAGTTGCTGCTTATAACGGTCGAAACAATGCGCCGCGTAAGACCCTCGCGAAAAGCGTTTGCCGTGCTGGCTTAGCACGCGATCAATTTTCTGTGGCGATGCTTCTGTTCCCGCTGATGGATTTTGTTTCGCTGAACTCTCTTTCTGCGCTGAAGGCTCTGTCCCATTACTAGCCAGCAAATCTCGGATAACGCTTGCATCTTCCATCGCCGTATTTACTTGCTTGTAGCCTCTCCACTCTTTAAAACTCAAAAAGCTAAAGCAGCTAACAAACCCAACTAATAGCGCGCCTAGTACACCTGTACCGATGGGGTGCTCGGAAACGTTTGCCGCAAGGGTGGTATAAGCTTCAAATACGAAAAACCCAATTAATGAAACCACGCCAAACCCTAATGTTGCCGCACCTAACGACAGGCCACCTTTTTTTGTATCCACTTCCCATACATCCTCAGTAACTTGTTGCGGAAGTTTGGTTTCAGGCTGCGCTATGTCTAAGGTTTGTGTTTTAACTTTGGTTTTGTACTGCGGTTTTGTTACCGCATCCCTTTCATGGTCATTATTAGGTTTACCATAACCAGTCACCGCATTATGCTGCTCTTCCTCACCGACACCGCCGTAAATTGCATCGCTTCTAAGCGTAGACTGGCTTGTTTCTTCTGGGCTTTCGTCAAATGTATAAGGTTTATCGCTCATTCTTACTCTCCTTTGCCCAGTAAAAACTGAAGCAATCTATCTACGCCCTTACCCGCTAAAATACGCGCCTTAAAATCGCTAGGTACACTCACATCAGGTACTGGAAAGTGGCTACCCTCTTCCATCTCTTTCAGAGTGCTGGGAATAGGTTCGAACGTAGACTCTACATAGCGGCCATCAGTGTCTTTATAACGAATAGCATCATCATTACTACCTTCGTCGGTTACTTGCATGCTAGACACTAAAAAATGCTCGAATTGTATGGGTTTACCGTCAAACCGTGCTCTCGCGCCTTCGGTTATCTGGGTAAGTAAATTAAGTAAGTTAGCGCGCTGACTTACAGGCACTAAATCAGACTTAGTGGCCACAAACGCCACTCTGCCTATTTGTTCTTTTTTCAGCACATTGCGTGAAAACCACGTGCTTTGCCCGTACACAAAGGTGTCGGCCAGATGACTAAGAGTTTCCTTTAACTGATACAAATGCTGTCTGCTGTGGTTAAGCCCTTCAAACAAATCGACAAGAATAATTTGCTTGTCGGTTTCTTTGAAAATGGACTGCTTCAGCGGCGTTAACCACCCACTTTGGAATTTAGCAAAGTGCTTGTCGAATATTTTAAACCAAGGATGTGATACATCGCTGGTGATGCTAGACGGAAGCGGCGTAAAACCAAAGGCCTGCCAATCGAAGTCGCTCGATTCCAATAAAAAACTGCCCGGTTGAAGAAGAGATATGCCGTTGGCCTTCGCGTCTACTAAATAATCGCGATAGGCATTAACCAGCAGCTGAATACGTTGTTCGGTTGGCTCTTGCTCAAAATCAAACTGATTAACAAACGCTTTCCACTGGTTGGCAAAATACTGCTGCGGCCCACTGCTAAGCTGAGCCCACGCAGAGTCTGACCAATGAGCATAGGTTTTACTTAGCATGGGAATGTCGGTCACCCATTCTCCAGGGTAATCGATAAACTCAAACACCACATCGCTATGAGGCAGTACATGACGCTTCAATGAGGCGGTTTCTTTTAAACGCACCACCAGCTTAAAACCGAATGCTTCTTCGGTGGCTTTAGGCCATTGGCCGTTTTCAAGATCAGCAATGTTCTGTATATGCGGGAACGGTTTGTAGCCTTCAATGGGCTCTATGCGCATATCAAGCACTTGGGATGGCGGCAAATAACGTAGCAAAGGCAAACACGCATAGCCCTCTTCACTACGGCTTTTCAGCATAGTGATAAGGCTGGTGAACAGCATAGATTTACCGCTTCGACTTAGCCCGGTAATGGTGAATCTGTGAGTTTCTTTGTTAAACACACTGCTAAGTTTGTCGCCAGTTAGCGACGCCATTGCCCGAGTTTTGTCAAAAAGCGTAGCGATATTTTTTTGCATTATTTTGTTTGTATTCTGCCTTTGCAGTTCCTATTCCCTTAAACCTAAACCTTTAAAAATAATATCCAGAGAGTGCGGCCGATACATTATTGCCCTCTCGTTATTATAGATATGCCTATAGGATTAATGTGGTTATTAAGGGGGAAAAGCAAGGGCAGTGCCAGCTAAACACGACGCTGCGTAAAATAAATAACGCTAACGACGGCTAATAAACTAATGCTCGCGAGTCTTATTGAATAGCTTTTTCTTTATGCGATTTTTACTGGAGTGCCAGTGATTCTTAGGTTTGCGCGGCGCGTTTTCAATAACGTGTTCAAAATCGATATCCGACTTTTTGGTGGGCGGAACGTGAGCACAAAAGAATGTATCAATATGTGACTGGGCCAGCTTCTTTAAGCTTTCGCGATATTGGTTTGGGTGACATAACGGATATGGCGGTACTAGTTCACCTTTCACCTGTACCAATACATCGGCAATGTAAGCCTGCTGCGTGGGAATGTGCTTAAGCGTTAAATCGTGGTCGGTATGACCCGGCGTGTACATAACCTGCCAGTCAGGAAAACCGGGCAGTAACTGATTGTCGGCAAGCGTCATGTCTGGCGCTAGTATTGGGTTGTACCAAATGGGCATTCTTGGCTTGCCAATACGATTGGCCACCCACCAGGTTAGCAGCAAATCTATGCCGTGAGCAGTACGCCCAGCAAACCCAGCATACCAATTAATGGCTTTGGGGTGAGATGCCACCTGCGCACCAGTACGTTCACGCAGTTTAATGGCGCCTCCGGCGTGATCTGGATGCATATGTGTAACCACAATCAGCTTTAAGTCACTTAACGGACGACCTAAGGTTTGCGTAATGTATCGACACACGTTGTCTACATCGGCGCGGCTACAGCCATCAAGCAATAGCAACCCCTTGCTGTCTTCAACAAGATAAATATGCTGTATGTAGCCTGCAAGTGTGTGAATATTCATTACTGCTTCCTTTTCACCAGAACACGTGCTATCTGACATAACTCATGCACGCTAGCACCGACCCCCACTAAGCGCTGGCAAAGTGTGGGCTGCGTGATAATGCCTATAGCGCTGAATCCTATCAGAACCTATCTGGTAAGACCAGATTCAGCGAACAAGTGTAGCATTAAATTGCGTAACCACATTAGCCCGGGCTCGCCTCCCTGCTGGCTATGCCAGTAAAGGTGTGTTTCCAACGCGGGAAGCTGATACGGCAGTTTGGTGCTAATCAGGTTATCATCGCTTACCGCATCGGCCACAGAACCAGGCAAAGTTAACAAAGCGTTAGTGCTAGCCACCACATCTGCCGCGGCGCGATAGTTTTGGCAACGCCATAATGAAGGACGGCTTATACCTAGTTGCTGCAGCGCAATTTCTTCTACCGACGCCCCTTTTGCCCGGTTCGACACCGTTATATGGCGTGCCGCCACATACTTCTTCTTATCTATATTCTGGGCCAACGGATTTTGCTTATTCATAAGCACTTTGTAGGTGTCGCGGCGCAATAGTGAGTGAGAGATGGGCGCGGCAACAGCGCGACCAATATCAATGACAAGGTGGAGTTTTCGATTTGTTAAGTCTGCCAGCATTGTATCTCGATGTAAGCGAGTGCTTACTATTTCGACATTAGGTGCTTGTTTTTCAAGGGTTGAAAGCAGAACAGGTAAAACGCCTAATTCAAGAGACTCTTGCATGGCAATAACAAAGCGCTGATGGCTGTGTAACGGGTCGAAGTCGGCAAACTCCCCCAATGCTTTTCGAATATCGCTTAAGGCTTTTAGAATAGCGGGCGCTAACCGTTCGCAGGCCGCAGTAGGCAACATGCTTTGTTTTTCTTTAACAAAAAGTGGGTCGCCCAAAATATCCCTAAACCTGCGCATGGCATGGCTAACGGCCGATGGCGTAATGTGAAGCGCTTCAGCTACGCGGGTCATATTCCTATGCTGCCAAAGCGCTTCAAAAACCTTGAGCAGGTTTAGATCCAACTTCTCGAATTGTCTATTTTCGAACATTGCCACCACCATGAATGAGATTCACACCATTTAAGGATTATATTTCATTTCATTCACTTAACAACTTTCTCTACTATGCGTTTAACGAACAGTTATCGCACGCTTTAGAGACAGCCCCTACATTTTAACTTGCGGCGACCCAAGTGCGAGATGCGAAGCAAATACTCTCTATATTTAATTAGTACAATTTCAACGAATGTAAAAAGGTGCCCTATGGATTTTTCACATAACGACAAAACCAAAGCCTTACTAGAGAAGCTCGATAATTTTATAGCCGAGCATATAGCGCCAATTGAAGATGAAGTTTACGACTTTCACCACAAAGAGAATAATCACGGCGACTGGAAAAGCTGGAAGCTGCACCCTGGAACTGAAGCGCTTAAAGCTAAAGCGCGCGAAGCAGGGTTAGCCAATCTGTTTTTGCCCGATGCCGAGCTAGTCCAGGGCCTTACCACACTTGAATATGCGCCTATGGCAGAGCGCATGGGAAAATACCTCTTTGCACCAGAGATTTTTAACTGTAATGCGCCTGATACCGGCAATATGGAAGTGCTGTATCACTTCGGCAACGACGCCCAAAAAGAGAAATGGCTTAAACCATTGCTTGCAGGTGAAATACGCTCAGTGTTTGGTATGACAGAGCCTGATGTTGCTTCGTCTGACGCCACCAATATGGCCGCCACCATTATTGAAGATGGCGATGACGTAGTCATTAACGGTAAAAAGTGGTGGTCGACAGGGTTAGGCCATCCTAATGCTGCTATAACCATATTCATGGGCTTATCTAACCCCGATAACGACAAGCACAGTCGCCACAGTATGGTCGTAGTGCCGCTTGATACACCTGGAATTACCATTAAGCGCATGCTAGATGCCTACGGCGATTACGATGCGCCTTACGGCCACGGGGAAATGCATTTCGATAATGTGCGCGTGAGCAAAGACAACCTAATTATGGGGTTAGGCAAAGGCTTTGCTATTGCACAAGGACGCTTGGGCCCGGGCCGTATTCACCACTGCATGCGCGCTATCGGCATGGCAGAAAAAGCGCTAGAGCTTGCACTTAAACGCGGTCACGAACGGGTTGCGTTTGGTAAACCAATCATACGCTTAGGTGGCAACTTAGAACGCGTAGCCGATGCTCGCATGGCTATTGAGCAAGCGCGTTTGCTCACGCTCCACGCCGCTTGGAAAATTGACAACTTAGGCGTAAAACACGCTATGACCGAAATATCAGCTATTAAAGTGGTGGTGCCGAATATGCTACAAAGCGTGGTGGATATGGCACTACAAATTCACGGCGGTGCGGGTATGTGTAGCGACTTCCCACTGGCGCGATTTGCCGCTGGTGCAAGAGCCCTTCGCTTAGCTGATGGCCCTGACGAAGTGCATAAAGGCATGGTGTCACGACTAGAACTTAAGAAGTATCAGTAGTTATAATTGATACAAAAAATGCGGCTTCATTAAGCCGCATTTTTTTATAGGTTAAACAGCTGCACTAGACAGCACTAGTTGTCATCTTTACGCTGCTCAATGCGCTGGTGAATAGCGTCTAGTTTAGTAAAACTATCAAATAGTTTTGGATGGGTGGCAATCAACGCTGCAACATGCTCGAATGCCTCTTCTCTCGTGTCGTTAGTAAGAAAGCGAATATGGTCATCGCTGGGTAAGCGGTTAAAATCAATTCCCGGGCCAGTAGACGAGACTTGCATCATCATTGAACGAAAGTCTTTCACATAACGCGGTTCGCAACTTTTACGGGCAATTTGGCTTCCAATTGGCTTGTGGTATTTACAGATTACGTCGAACTTTGCGACCTCATTAATGCTGTTATACAACTCTAGGAACTCGAAACGCTGCTTGTCGAATGCACGCTTCAGTTGGGGAGAGGTTTTCTCACCTACTACGTCGATTGTTTCGTAGCTTTGTTTATCGGTCTGTGCGGCGAGGTGGCCGCCAAGAAAAACACCTAACGTTAGTACTGACAACTTAACGGCATTTGGGAACACTTTGTTTAAGTGTTTATTCATTTGAAACTCCATCTTCTGAACGTTCTAAAACAATAGCAACTGGTCTAATTTTAATCAATTAATAAAAATTTAAATTAAGAGTCTAAGCAAACTGTTTCATTAGTGATGAATCACAAACAAAAAATGCGACCTAAGCCGCATTTTTATTATTCATGTTTTGGTTCATATTAGAACGTATATGATGCACTCAACTGAGCGTTGATACCCGCACCGTAGTAACCAACCGTATGTAGGCTGTTAATGTACTTCTTGTCGAAGATATTGTTGATGTTCATGCGAACGGTGAAATCTTCTGTAAACGCATGTGAAGCATAAACATTGCCTAAGAAGTAAGCGCCCTGCTTAACATTGTAGTCAACGTTGCTAATTTCAGACTGCCATCTACCACCAAAACCTACTTCAATTTCTGGCGCTTGCGGCACGGTGTAACCTAGTTGGAACGTCACTACATCACGTGGTGCCCATAGGTTAGCGTCGTTACCTTGCTCGTCTTCTACATCAATGTTGGTGTAAGACGCATTAATGCGTAGATCATCAGTTAACTGACCCGCTAGCTCAATTTCAAAACCGTCAGACTCTACCGATACGCCTTTGTAGTAGTACTGAAGAGTTTCAGGGTTAGTACCTGCATATGCTGCCAAGTTATCTTGTTCAGCGGTGAAGTAAGCGAAAGTTGTTAGTAGTCTGTCGTCGAACCACTGTGCCTTGAAGCCCGCTTCAAAGTTCTTACCCTTAGTTGGGTCAAGGTATTGGCCGTTTACGTCATACTGTTCTTGTGGCTGGTACACGTCAGAGTAGCTCACGTAAGCATTAACATCTTCTGTTACCGCGTAAGTCGCACCAACATAAGGGCTGGCTTCGCTTTCTGAGTTATCGATAACCGCGCCTGCGTTTTGGCCCGTACGCTCGAAGTCGATCGCGTTAAAACCAGCAATGATGTGCATTGCGTCTGTTACGCTGAATCGAGCAGAGCCGAAGTAACGCGTTAGTGTTTGCTCAATATTTGAGTACTCAGACACACCTAACCACTCAGGCTCAGCAATCGCATCTAAGCCGTACGGGAATGCTGGTGTTGGGCCGTATGCAGGAGTAGTAGCGTAGTCAAACGCATGAACAAAAGACACGTCGTCGCTAGTAGCGTGACTTACACCAAAGTTAACTTCATGGCTGCGACCAAATAGCTCGAAATCACCGAATACACGGCCTTCTAACAGGTGAGAGTCAATTTCAGAATCGTAACGACCAGGCCAGCCAACTAAACCAAGGCCAGTCTCTTTATCAATGGCACCGTAAGCATAAAACAGCTTACTTTCATCTTCGTAACCACGGAAGTTATAGCTAAGTAGCAATTGCCAATCGTTATCGAACTCATAGTCTAGTTCAACAAAGGCGTTAGTGGTTTCAGTATCCCACTTGGTCCATTCTTGCGTAGTGGTGTCATTAATACCCCACTCAGCTTGCGTACCGTCGGTATAGTTGAATACTAGCCCGCCCCACGTGTTGCCGTCGGTATTGGCATCTTGGTATGACAAACCGAAGGTTATCGTAGCATTATCAGTTAGCTGACCGTCAATAACGCCGTATACAAAGCCGCGATCGTTTTCTAAACCATCTAGGTGAGACTCTTTATCTTCAAAGCTACCTACTACACGCGCCGCCCAGCTGCCGTCTTCTGTAAGCAGCATAGAGTAATCGCCTTGAACACGCTTGAAGTTGTAAGAGCCAACGCTTGCACCCACTTCGCCGCCTTCTTCGTTAGTAGGGCGTTTGCGCACATAGTTGATGGTGCCTGACGCGTTACCTACACCAGTAAGCAGGCCGTTCGCACCACGAATAACTTCAATTTCTTCGTAGCCGTAAGCTTCAACCGAACCGGTAACAATACCCCAGTCGTTAGGCAGGCCTACACCATCAATTTGGGTATTTTTAATTTCAAAACCACGTGCTGTGTAGTTAGTACGGTTAGTTTCCCACTCTTCTACGTTAATACCAGGCGCTAGCTTTAGTGCGTCATTAATGTTGAACGCACCGAACGACTGCATAAGGTCTTCAGAAAGAATACTGATAGACTGAGGCGTTTCACTGATTTCCATGGTTAAGCCAGTTGCACCGCGGCTAACACGGTTTTGGCGAACACCTACAATACGAATTTTTTCTACGTCTGCTTCTTTAACTTCTACTGTATCGCTTTGAGTTGTTTGCGCATTTACCGACAAAGCAAACGCGATAGGCGTTAGTGCAAATAAACTGCTTAGTTTCATGGTTTTCTCTGTTATTTGGTTATGAAGGGTTAAGAACTTTACGGCGGGGGAGTATAAGATAAATTAAAGCTAATTTAAATGATAATTATTGCTATTTAAGTTTCTAAAAAGAGATTTTACAAAGTTGTAAAGGTAGCTGCGTTTGTGGGAATGCGATAATCTGTACCTCAGATCAGGGAGGCATCGACATTTTGACTAGCAGTACAAAAAACACCATTAAGCATTACAGTGAAAAAGCGCAGCATTACTTCGACTTATACAATTCGGTTGATGCAGAAAGTGTGCACACTGACTGGAAAGCATCTTTACAGCAAGCTGAAGTAGGCTTTGCGTTAGACGTAGGTGCTGGCAGTGGCCGCGATGCAAATTGGTTAGCCGAAAAAGGATGGAAAGTAATAGCTGTAGAGCCTGCAAATGAGCTAAGAAACCTAGCACAAGCCAATTCACATAACAGTGTTACATGGTGTAACGCCAGCTTACCTGCGCTTACCGCCCTACCCCAAAAGCCAAAAACATACGACCTAATACTGCTTTCTGCTGTTTGGATGCATTTACCAGAATCTGAGAGGCCACCCGCGTTAAACCGTTTAGCTGATTTACTTTCAAAAAATGGAATCATGTATATAAGCCTTCGATTCGGCCCAAATGATGAGGCTAGGCCTATGCACCCTGTTAGCTATGAAGAATTGGCGACTTTAGCGCAAAGCAACGGACTAACTGCACGCAATTTAAACCCTGTTCCGAGCCAAGATGGTTTGAAGCGTGATGATGTAAAGTGGGTTACGGTTGAAGTGGTGAGGGGATAATGACTGCCTCAAATTATCTGGTTACCGGTAGAAACAAGCAATACCTTCTACATGAAATTCGCGACGCCCTAAAAAATGCGACAAGTATAGAAATCGCAGTTTCGTTTATTCGTATGTCGGGCCTAAGCCTTATCATTCAAGACATTGAAGATGCGATGAATTCGGAAGAGCGCAATGTAAAGTTGTCATTGCTGACTTCAGACTATATGAACATAACTGAACCACAAGCCTTGAAGCGTTTAATGTTGCTTAAGGAACGAGGTGCTGAAATTCAAATCTTTGAAAGTAAGCAAGCCACCAGCTTTCATTTAAAGTCATATATTTTTGTCAAAAATAGTGGCAAAACGTTAACCTCAGCCAGAGCGTTTGTTGGCTCTAGCAACATCAGTAAAACTGCACTTACCGATGGTATTGAGTGGAACTACCGAATTGACTATCCAAACGACAACGATAGAGAAGCGATAGCTAGAATTGAGGAAATTCGAGAGCAGTATCGCTACCTCTTCACTTTGCCTCAAGTTAAGCCATTAACTTATGACCTAATAGCTGATTACGAAATTAGGTACAACACTGCAAGAGTTGTTACACCAACTCACTCTGCTGCATCTTTACCAGATGAAAAAGAGCATGAAATTCCGGAGCCAAGAGAGCACCAAGTAACAGCACTAGCAGCACTAGAGCAGGCTCGAGTAGGAGGGATTCAGAAAGGTCTAGTGGTACTAGCAACAGGTATGGGTAAAACATACTTAGCGGCTTTTGATGTTGCGCAGGTAAAGGCAAAAAAAGTACTTTTTGTAGCACATCGAGAAGAGATATTACTTCAAGCAGAGGCTAGCTTTCTTAAGATACACCCAAACAAAAAGGTAGGTCGATACAGCGGAAGGCAAAAGGATGAAGAATATGACTTTCTATTTGCCTCTATCCAAACAATTGGACAGTCGTCTCATCTAGCTAAGTTTCCTGCTGTTGCTTTTGATTATATCGTTGTGGATGAGTTTCATCATGCCGCTGCAGGTGGTTATCAACGATTACTAGAGCATTTCACGCCGTCATTTTTGTTAGGTTTAACCGCAACACCGAATAGGACTGACGGTAGCGATATCCTCGAACTATGTGACAACAATCTTATTTACCAGCAAGACCTGTTCGATGGCGTAAAAGCAGATGTGTTATGCCCTTTTTCTTATTTCGGTATTTTCGACAAGGAAGTAGATTACGAGCACCTGCCCTGGCGCAATGGTAAATTCGACCCCGAAAAGCTATCTAATAAATTAGCGACCAAAGGCCGCGCAAAACATGTTTTCACTGAGTGGGAGTCAAAGTCTCAAGATGTATCACTGGCTTTTTGCGTATCGCGCAAACACGCCGATTACATGGCAGATTACTTTAATCAACAAGGTGTAGCAGCAGCGAGTGTTCACTCGGACTCTTCACTTACGCGCAGCGAAGCCTTAGAGAAACTTAACAACGGTAAAATTAAAATATTATTTTCGGTAGACCTATTCAATGAAGGCGTCGATTTACCGAAGATAGATACCGTATTAATGCTCAGGCCTACTGAATCGAAAATACTTTTTCTACAGCAAATGGGGCGCGGCCTTCGTAAAAGCGAAGGAAAGGATAGGCTTATTATTTTAGACTTTGTGGGTAATCACCATAGCTTTTTAAACCGCCCAGAAATGTTATTAGCTAGCATTATAGATGGCTCGCAAGGCCGTAGAAAAATGGTCGACCTTGCAAAGAACGCCAATAAACTACTTCCAGCCGGTTGTTACGTTAACTTCGATTTGGAATTTATTGATTTTCTTACAAGCATTTCTAAAGACGAGCTTGATATCCAATACGACAGGTTGAAAGAAACACTGGGTAGGAGACCGACATACACAGAGTTCTATCAGTCCGGCGCGAGTTTAGAAAAACTTAGACGAAATCGAGGGTCGTGGTGGGAGTTTGTTGATAGCAAGGGCGACCTTAAAGCAGACGAACTGGAAGTGCTTGAAGGGCATCTACAGTGGTTTAAAGATCTAGCTGTTACTCGTACTTCGAAGTGCTACAAGTTGGTGTTACTTGCCACGCTGATCGAGCATAAGGCATTTCAGTCTCAAGTGAGCGTTGATGTTTTAGCAGAGTGGGCACGACAGTGGTTTTTAGACAACCCAGAATGGATTTCTGATTTGCCAGAAAGCAAACAACAATTAGCCTCGTTAAGTAAATTAGAGTGGCGAGCGCATTGGCGTAGTAATCCAATTAAATTTTGGTGTACCGAAGAGCCTGAATCGAAGATTGCTTGGTTTAACATTAGTAATCAGTATTTTCACTTCAAACAAAGTATCACAGCAATTCAACATGTTTTGTTTTTAGCGATGACCGTTGAAGTTAATAACCAACGTCTTGCTTACTACAGACATAAAAAATTGGCTATAACGGCCCCTTCTTCCAATAACATTGTTCAGTTTCCCGAGAAAGTGCAGCTTCCTTTTTTCCCTGACATTAAAATAGCTTGCGGCCATTTCAAAACGGGTAATGCGGAGGCGTCCGAGCTTGTAAATGCACCATACGGCTATGGGAATATAGACAACTCTCGACATTTTATCGCTCGTGCATCTGGTAACTCTATGAACGGCGGTAAGAACCCTATTTATGATGGTGACTACTTGCTCTTAGAGCAAATTACACCAAATAATGCTGGTAGTATTAGCAATACAATAGTCGCCATCGAAAGACAGGATGAAACTGGCGACAATCAATACTTGCTGAGAAAAGTACTCAAAAATCCAGATGGCTCTTATATATTGAGAGCAGCTAATCCAGATTATGATGATCTCATAGCAAGTGAAGAAATGGTGACCTTCGCGCGTCTAAAAGGAAAAGTCGACCCGCTTGAGCTTTTTGTAGGTCAAGAACTAATGCGTGAAGAGATCCCACCACTGTTTAATGAAGACTTTAACCCCGGAAATTGGCAATCGGGTCATGTCGTACTCAAAGAAAAGAGTGTTCAAATTTTGTTGGTTACCCTAAACAAACAAGGGAAAGGCAGCGAACATCAATACCATGATTACTTTATTGACGATAAACATTTTCATTGGCAGTCGCAAAACAGCACTTCACCAAGTAATAAGCGTGGCAGAGAAATAATTCAACATCAGAAATTGGGTAGCCGCGTATATCTTTTCGTTCGAGAGAGTAAATTGAGAGGGAGAACAGCTTCACCTTTTATGTTCTATGGCGAGGTGAAATATATAAGTCATGAGAGTGAAAAACCGATGAATGTGACTTGGGAGTTATTGAGTTGAATTGTGAATAATCTAGGTAAATGCAAAGGTTCGCGGACTCATCATTTCAACTTAAAATTTTAAAGTACTTTGAAACAAGGACTGTACATGGAAATACTTTTCGTAATGACGATATCTCTTTTCCCCTTCGCGTTAGTGATACTTTTCGCCGCTTGCTACAACAAGATTACAGATAAAAAATCACGTATACCTTTTGACTATGCACGTACGGCACGAATCCCTGCCTTTACATTGTTGCAGCAGCATAGAGACTCTTCGCTAGACATGTTGGTATATACACTACTCTCAACCTTATATTTCCAACTACCTTTTTCATTACCAACAATTGCTGAGCTGCTAGGTTTCGTGGACGTATCGAAGAACTGGTTGATTTACGGCATTATCTTTTTTGCAGCCGCAATTTATTCGCTGTCCAAAGCATTAAGAGCCTTCAGTAAAATTAGAATCGCCAGATTAGGAATAGAAGCCGAGTGGGCAGTTTCATTCGCTTTGTCGAAAATATCAGACAATAGAGTACGAGTTTTTCACGACGTACAGGCACCTAATTTCAATATTGACCATGTACTAACGTTCCCTGGAGGTGTGTTAGCTATCGAAACTAAAGGAAGGCGGAAACCAAACGTTAAAAACTCTAAGAGTTCTCACAAACTAACCGTAGAGGGCGAAAAAATTCAGTTCCCACATTACACAGATACGTCGACGGTTGAGCAAGCAAAGCGACAAGCAGATTGGCTAAGTAAGCAGTTAACTCAAAGCACCGGTATGAATGTGGTAGCTAGCCCCGTAGTAGTTATTCCTGGCTGGTTCATAGAATATAAACAAAAGCCTGTCATTCCCATTATGAATCATAACTCATTAACCAAACACTATGCTTTGTCTAAAAAAACCGTATTAGACAATTCATCTCTAGATCGTATTAACCATCAACTTGAAGCTTTAACAATGCGAGGGTCGGATCTATTTTGATACGTAACTGGTCATTTTACCTCTAGAGATATTTGCTACAAACTTGAGCCTATGACCTTTGCCTCCGGAGTGAAAAGCCATTGCTCAGCTTTTCATGGGTTAACTCTCAATCGCCCTATCAAAGCTTTTAATGTTGTCGAAATAAAGCTGGCTCAGCCGGCTTTTCTTTGTTTTTTAAGTAGCGTAGGCAAAGGCTAGTGTTTCTCTAAAGCTATTTAACTCTCCTTCGAATTCTTTAAACACCTCACGCCACGGTTTTGCCACCCGCTTTTTTAACACACTAATTATTGGCGCTAATTGAGTTTATAATACCGGTTAAACAGTTTTTGAATTACATCGACCAACTTGAGTAGAACATGGCCCATAAAGTACGTTATAAGTTTAAAGGTGTGGCAAAAGAGATAAACTTTTCTTACAGCCGCCATCAAAATATGCATGAAGCCGTGGCCGAAGCTGAGGGAATAGACCTTTCTCAATTCCTGCAAACTGAACAGCAACTTGCCGCTATCAGTAAAGACAAAAAAACCGTAAGAAACTTCAGAGATACCGAATTTGCAAAAATGGGGTTTTCTGATTTGTATTTTTTAAAAAACGGGCAAGAATGATGGTTGCGCCCTTTCAACACATACTAGGCCTTTGAACTACTTTGCTTTTGGGGATTAACGGCCAAACCTTAAAAAAAAATGAAGGGCCCGATAGTGTTCGAACCTCTGACTCCGAAGCGCAAAGCTACCAATCAGCGCTTTATGGGTTACCCCTAACCAGCCCATGAAAAGCCTCAATCGCCCTATCAAAGCTTTCATCATTATCGAAATAAAGCTGACTTAGTCGGCTTTTCTTGATTTTGTATGTCGCGCTGGCAAAGGCTAGTGCTTCTCTAAAGCTACTAAACTCTTCGTCGAATACAGTGAATACCTCGCACTGAGGTTTTGCGACCCGCGTAATACTCCCGTTCACTTCATAATCGAACCCTGCAAATTGAAGGCGGGAAAGGGTTTCTTTGCCTAATCGTATGCCGCCTTTTAGGCTTATTTGAAATGCCGCGTCCATTTCTTCAATTTCTTCCATACTCCAGTGGTTAAACACCCGAATGGCCTTTTTGTACTTTTCCGCCAACCGCTTTTTTAACACGGTTATTCTGGGTTCTAGCGTGGCGTTGTTTTCATTTTTTAAAAGGTCAGTGCATTCGTTGCATGCAGGCACGGAAATAAAATCGGCCTGTAGATGTCCGTCTTGCCAGTCGTGAATGAATTTTATGGGTGGAATAAAGTCTTGCCGTGCAGCTTCGCAGCCGCAGTAAATGCAGCGATTAAAATCAGCCGAATGTACCGCGTTTAGTGGCTGATAGAATTTCTGATAATTCTTAACTGACATTCTGCTACATACGTAAAGTTGAAAGGATGCAAACGATTATTACGGTACCACAGTCGCTTTTTTAGGGTACGCTAATTGTGCTCAGCTAATACAAACGCCTACAAACGCCGCCCGTGAGCGGCCTTTGTTTCATTCAGTTACGATAAAAGCTACAACCGCGACGGTCTGCTGTGCGGGTCGCCCTCAACGTGGCCTTTTGGCGGTCTTTGTTTAGGCTTTGCGGCAATAGGCGTTTCGCCATCACTCTCTTCGCCTTCTTCATCAATATCCCATGTACCTTCTTCGCTCCACGGGTCGTCGTCGGGGAATTCCCCTATATTGATTTCTTTTACCGAGTAATCGGGCTGGTAACGCATGTCGTAATTGGCCGCCCGCACTATGGCAATACATAACATTAAGGCCACAGCTAATAGCGGAACGCCCCCTATTATCGACGCCGTTTGAAGCGTTTCTAACCCACCTACAAACATAAGCACTATAGGCATAAACGATAGCGCGAATGCCCAGAACAAACGATTCCAGCGCAATGGCTCTTCGTCTACTTCTTTTTGCACTACAGCTGCCAGAATGTAAGAAATGGAGTCGAAGGTAGTTGCGGTAAAGATTAGCGCTAACAAGGTGAATACAAAAATGACTATGTAGTCCAATGGCAGCGTGTGTAGCATGGCGAAAATCGCGGCCGTAGGGCTTTCTTGGTTAAGAATACTCACCACGTCTAGCTCACCCGAAAGCTGCAAATACAAGCCATAATTCCCCATTACCATGAAGAATAAAAAGCAGCCCATGGTGCCGAAGAACATGGAGCCCGCTACCATAGTACGAATAGTTCGCCCCCTTGAAATACGCGCAATGAAAAGCCCTACGCTTGGTGCAAATACCAGCCACCATGCCCAGTAGAATATGGTCCAGTCTTGAGGGAAATGCGTGTTTTGAAAGCCATTAAATTCAGCAAAAGGCTCTAGCCAGGTAGCCATTTTAATGATGTTGCTAAGTACTCGGCCCAAAGCATCTAGGCCGGTATTGGCCATAAACAACGTAGGTCCCACAACAAATATAAATAGTAGCAACCCTATGGCCAGCCAAAAGTTAATGTCTGACAGCAGCTTAATACCCTTCTTTAAACCTACATACGCGCTGTAGCCAAAGATAGCTGTACAGGTTACAAGCACCAGAACTTGGGTGGTAAGCGATTTAGGTACGCCGAATAGTTCGTGCACCCCTTCATTGATCATAGGCGCTGCCAAACCTAACGTTGTCGCCCCGCCGCCTAACATTCCGAAGATAAAGCTGATGTCGATGATTTTACCTAACCAACCATGAGCCAATTTCTCGCCTATTACCGGCATGAGTGCTTCAGATATTTTAAGTACGCTGTGATTGCGCACATAGTAGAAGTACGCAATAGGTACGGCGGGAATGAGGTAAATTGCCCAGGCAAGCGGGCCCCAGTGGAAGATACCGTAGGCTGCAGCCCATTTCGCGGCTTCTGGAGTTTCACCTTCTATGTGAAACGGTGGCGCTTGGTAGTAGTACACCCATTCAATCATGGACCAATACAAAATAGACGCGCCAATGCCTGCACAAAACAGCATGGCAGCCCATGATACTGGCGAGAACTCGGGCTTCTCTTCCGGGTCGCCTAGTTTTATTTGCCCGATGTCGCTGAACATGATGTAAACCATGAACCCACCAGCGCCAACACCAAGCAAGAGATATAAAACACCAAGTTTACTGGTTACGAAGTCTTTTGCAGCTGCCACCCACTGTGAGCCTTGGTCCGGCCAAATAATTAGAGGAATGGTGACAGAGAGAAGAAGAATTAGAGAGCCAAAAAAAGTGGGCTTGTCGATTACGCTAAACGCGCCTTCCTGTTTAATAATGGCCTTGGAGGAGGCCGCATCTCGGGTATTACTACTCATACACGATCCTTTGTTTTGTTTTTATAGATGCCTTATACGTTTGGCTTTAAACGGGCGATCTTAAAAAACAGTTTATCAGAATTGTGTTAGCTATTGGGCTGCTTCAAATCGATGTGCGTTTATTCATTCGTGCTTTGGTTGTTAGCATGCCCATGCCCAATGCGGCCATGGTTACCGCAACAACGCCGTTTAGATAGTTGAAGAACGCATAGGGCACGTAATCGAGCACGTCAACGCCCAGTGTGGCAGAGTAAAACGCACCAGCCGTTGTCCACGGAATAAGGCCTGTGGTCATAGTGGCACCTTCTTCTACCGACCGAGATAGCACAGCGGGGTCAAGGTTCTGCTGTTCATATTTCGGTTTAAACAGCTGGCAATTCAAAATGATAGAGATATAGGCCTCGCCCATGGCCACATTGCCTAGAAAACCAGACGCAATGGTCACGGCAATTAGGGTTGCTGTGCGTTTTACCCGTTCAATAATGCCTGTCAGTAACGCAGCTAGAAAGCCTGCACCGTGCAGTATGCCGCCCAATGCGATTGCCATTAAGGCGAGGAGCAACGTCCAGCTCATACTGCTGATGCCGCCTCGTCCTAGTAAGGCATCTAAATTTGCGATACCCGTATTTTGAGGGGTGTTTTCCCACAATGCGTTAAGCACGCTAATGGTATTGGTGTCTTGGTAGAAAATAGCAATGATAACGGCAAGCAGAATACTGCACGACATGGTTACTTCAGCCGGCACTTTCTTGATGCTCATTACCGTAAGCAACACCAGCGGTAACAGTGTTATATAGGGTGCAAGGTTATAGTGACTGGCGAGTGCTGCTTTTATTTCAATTATTTCGTCAACATTTAAGCTTTGGTTTGCGTAGCTAAAGCCAATTACCAAGAAAATTACTAAAGTTAGAAGAAAGCTAGGCAGTGTAGTTAGCAGCATGGCGTACATATGCCGATACAGGTTGGTACCCGCGCTCATGGATGCGAGGTTGGTGGTATCAGACACCGGGGACATTTTATCGCCAAACGTCGCGCCACATACCACCATGCCTGCCACAATGGGCAGTGGTATGTTCATGGCAGCGCCAATACCCATCAGCACTACACCCATAGTGCCCACCGTACCCCACGATGTGCCTGTAGCCACCGACATTACCGCACACAAAATTAATCCCACCGCCAGGAAGATACTGGGGCTTAGCCAGCTTAAACCGTAATAAATTAGCGTTGAGATAGTGCCGCTTTGCATAAAGCTGGCGATAACCATACCAATGAGGATAAAAATATAGATTGCTGGCATGGCCCGGGTTAATGCGCTGGTCATTAAATCGCGGATTTGCAGGTACGTGTACCCCAAGCTAAAGGCATTGATACCAGCCCATAGCAAACACAGAAATAGTAATGCATGCAGGCTAATGCCCAGGCCAAATAATCCGCCTGCTATAAGTGCGACAATAACACCAAAACAAACTAGTGACTGAGTAAAGCTTGGGCGTTGAATAGGCTGCGGCGACATTATAGGCACGTTGATACGCTTAAAAATGAACTAGTGAAAAACAGTATAACGACTTTGCTATGCGTTGGAATGACTTTGATGTTGCATTGGATTAGACGTTAGAGTTGCAGCCACGTCTAAGGTAGGCGTGCTCGATTCTGATATAGAAAGGCTGAAGGAGATTATTCCTTCATAGGTCACTAGAAAAGGAACTGGCCCGCCCTAGAGGATTCGAACCTCTGACCTCGGCCTCCGGAGGGCCGCGCTCTATCCAGCTGAGCTAAGGGCGGATCGTGCTACGGTTGTAAAAACCGTGTACGTTCGCAAAGGAAAAATACGCAGTTAAATGTACGCTGCAAACGGGGCGTAATAATACTTACGCGGTGGGTTAGCTTCAACTCATTTATTAAAATCTCTTTAGGTGGCTTGGAACAAGTGTTAAAAATCCTTACTTTTTATGGGTAATTGGCTTCAAATAGTTGTTCAACCCCAATTAACCGTTATAATCTGGCCAGTTATATTTTAAACAAATTCATCATTGCCTGGAGACAGATGTGAAATTAAAGACTTGGTTAACTGTTGCTGCTACTGCGCTAACTGTTTTTGCAGCACAAGCACAAGAAATGAGTAACGATGAAATTGCCGATCGCATTAAGCCGGTAGGTCAGGTACACGTTGCAGGCGCAGCGGCTGAAGGAAGTGCTGGCGCAGCTGGCGGTGCAAAGTCTGGTGAAGACGTTTACAACTCTGCATGTGTTGCATGTCACTCAGCAGGCGTTTTAGGAGCTCCTAAAGTTCACGTTGCAGCAGACTGGCAACCACGTCTAGATGAGCGCGGTCTTGATGGCGTATGGCAAAACGCATTGAACGGTATTAACGCTATGCCTCCTCGTGGTACATGCGGTAACTGTTCTGATGACGAAATTAAAGCTGCAATCGAGTATATGATTGAAGGTATCTAATACCCGCTAAATCGTAACAACTTGATGGAAAAAGTAGCGTTTTACCCTCTAATCGGGTAATTTAACTCTTTGGGGAAACGTTACTTTTTTACTGGCGAGCGGAATGTCACAAGATTCGACGCAACATGAGTTGACGGAAGAAGAACTGCGCGAACTTATACCGCAGCTTCAGCAACTCACTGACAAGTACAAGCGCGCTGAACGTGTTCAGAAGGCGCTTTTCGACATTTCTGAACTTGCCAGTTCTGTAAGTCACCTTAATCGCCTTTATTCCGCTATTCATGAAATCATTGCCGATTTTATGAATGCCGATAACTTCTTTGTCGCCTTTTACGAACCCGACAGTAACGTTGTCGATTTCGCTTACTTCATTGACGAATTCGACGAACAAACCGTTCGCCAGCTCCCCGCTGAATCGTTAATGGACGGCATGACCGGTTACATTCTCAAAACCGGCGATCATCTATTTTACAAACGTGACGATGAAGAAAACTTTGCCTCTCAGCATGATATAAAGCTAGTTGGCTCGCAGCCGTTTGAGCTGCTGGGCGTGCCCCTTAAACGAGGAAGCCAAGTCATAGGTGCCATGGTAGTGCAAACTTATGATGAAGGTGTGCACTATACGCAAGAAGATTTAGAAGTACTGCTGTTCGTTTCTCAACACATTGTTACCACGGTTGATAGAGTAAAAAATCGTGAGCTCACTGAACGCACCATCCGCGAACGCACCCGCCAACTGCGAAAAATTAACGACGACCTTCAAGAAGAAATATTAGAGCGCCAAAAAGTAGAGTCGCTTCAGCAGGCTTTATTCGAGATATCTGAGCTGGCGGCTAACCTTGAAGGCGATATGGATGTGTTTTACTCCAGTCTGCACGAAATTTTAGCCAGGCTAATTAGCGCACCTAACTGTTACATTGCCATTCTTGATAAGGAAAAAGAGCTACTCGCATTCCCGTATTTTAGTGACGCACAAGAAAAAAACATAAGTTCAAGGCCTTTGGGGCTTGGTCTAACTGAATTCGTATTGCGAACGGGGCAAGCTGAGCTGGTTAACCCACCCAGAGTATTGGAGCTTGCAGAGTCTGGCGATTTGGATGTGTCGGTTGCGCAAACCATGCTAAACAGTGCGAACTCGTGGTTAGGTTCGCCGCTTGTTGTAGATGGAGAAATAGCAGGTGTTATTGCTGTACAAACCTACGGTAAACACGCTAAATACAATTCTCGCGACCAAGAGCTTTTGCGCTTTGTATCACATCATATCGCGGTAGCCATTGAGCGTAAGCGCAATACCGAGTCGATGCAGCGCTATAACGTTGAGCTAGAAGAGCGCGTCAAAGAACGCACAGCCGAGCTAAATCGTGCTAACAAGTTCTTAAAGCAACAAATTGAAGAGCGTAAAGAGATTGAGCTTAAGCTTATTCACGACGCGCATCACGACTCGTTAACTGATTTACCTAACCGCGCCATGTTCACTAGTCGCCTAGAGCTGGCTATAGCCAGTAAGCAGCGTTACAGCGAAAACATGTTTGCGGTGCTGTTTATCGACCTAGACCGCTTCAAAGTTATTAACGATACCCTAGGTCATCACGCCGGCGATGAGTTCTTAATTGAAGTAGCTAGACGTATTGCGCTATGTATTCGTGGTCACGACCTGTTAGCGCGCTTAGGCGGCGATGAGTTTGTTGTACTGCTTGATAACTTTGAAGATGAAGCAGACGTAGAAGAAGTGGCTAGCCGTATAATTTCATCTATTTCCGAACCGTTCTTGCTTGATGGTCGGGAGATGTATTCAGGTGCAAGTATTGGTATTGCGCACTTAGAAACCTACTATCGCGCCGCAGATGAAGTGCTTCGTGATGCTGATGCCGCTATGTATCAAGCGAAAACGCTAGGCCGCGGACGCTTTGTTATGTTCGACAAGAGCATGCGCGACAGGCTTATTGAAGAGCTTGAGCTTGAAAATGAATTCAGACGTGCACTGCGTGAAGAAGAGTTCGATTACTTCCTACAGCCCGTTATAAAGCTTAATGACGACAGCACACTGTATAAAGAGATGTACATTCGCTGGTCGCACCCTGCCTACGGCAAGATTGCCAGAGAGCAGTTTAGACAAGTGGCAGAACATAGTGGCCTTACGCTTGATTTAGACTTGTTCCAGCTAACCAAAGCCTGCGAGCTGTTAAACCACTATAAAAATACCGACGACCCGATAAATAAAATAGCAGTTAACGTTTCAATTAATCATTTGCTACAGGCATCTATGGTAAACCAGATGATTAATGTGATTGAAACATCAGGTATTACGCCTAGCCAGCTGGTATTTGAGTTTGATGAAAACGACTTAAATCGCCGCTCTCAGTTCATTCTTCCTGCTATTAAGAAGTTAAAACGTGCGGGCGTAACTTTGGTGCTGGATAACTTTGGAAGCGGATTGGCTTCATTGAGTTATTTGTTTGCCTACCCCTTCGACTTCATCAAAATTGATCATCGCTTTGTTAAGTCACTGCCTCGCTCTCAACGAAACTTAAAACTTATTCAGTCTGTCATGCTTATTTCAGAACATTTGAAGTTTCAGGTTATTGCTGAAGGCGTAGACTCACAGGCGCAGCTAGATGCACTTAATGAAATTGAATGCATTTATGGCCAAGGCAAAGTATTGAAGCACGCCAAAGTGCTGGATATGACGTCGCTAGCAAGCTGATAGTTAGTACTTACTTGCCAGCGTAACCTCGTCTCAATTAGCAGGCTACTTTTTCCCTAGAATATCTCGTAGGTTAGCAATTCCCACCTGAGCCTTTTGCTGGCGCTCTTCTTTTGTCGCCTTCGGTTTCTGATTTTCCCACTGTACATCGTCAGGCGGCAGTTCGAACAGAAAGCGGCTTGGCTCTGGGTTAATCACTTCACCAAATTGTCGACGCTCTTTAGCAAGGCTGAATATAAGCTCGCGCTGGGCGCGAGTAATTCCCACATAAGCAAGTCGGCGCTCTTCTTCCACGTTGTCTTCATCAATGCTGCTTTGGTGCGGCAATAAGCCTTCTTCCATGCCCACTAAAAATACAATGGGGAATTCCAAGCCTTTTGAGGCGTGTAGCGTCATTAACTGAACTTGGTCCCCTTCCCCGTCGTCTTCGCCACGCTCCATCATGTCGCGCAATATCAGACGGTTCACCACTTCGGTTAAGGTCATGGGTTGGTCTAGGTCATTGCCTTCCAGCATATCGTTAACCCAACCGAATAAGGTACTTACGTTGGCCATGGCCATTTCGGCGGCTTTGGGGCTGGCGCTGGTTTCATATAGCCATTCTTCGTAGCCCATAGTGCGGATCATAGTGCGAACCGCGTCAGCGGTGTTGCCACGCTCCGCGTTGTCCGATAGCTCTACTACCCAACGGGCAAAGGTAGAAACCGAATGAAAGGCTTTGTCGGGCAGCACGCTATTTAAGTTAGGGTGCGTCGCCGCTTCGAACATAGACACGCCCAAGCTATTTGCAAAGTTACCCAGTTTTTCCAGCGTAGCGCGGCCTATACCGCGCCCTGGCGTGTTAATAATGCGAAGCAAAGCGTTATCGTCGTCTTGGTTCACCAACAACCTTAAATACGCCATGATGTCTTTCACTTCAGCACGACCAAAGAACGACATACCGCCGCTGATTTTGTACGGAATGCGGTTACTCATTAACAGCTTTTCAAAAATACGACTTTGGTGATTCCCGCGATACAATATGGCGTAGTCTTTAAACTGGGTGCGGTTCATGAACTTATGCGCCAGCAGTTCGGCCACCACGCGCTCACCTTCATGCTCTTCGTTCTTCGCCTCTATTACTTTTAGCGGCTCGCCGTACTGCAGCTCTGAGAACAGGGTTTTATCGAACAAATGCGGATTGTTCTGAATAAGAATATTCGCGCAATGCAGAATACGACCTGACGAGCGGTAATTTTGTTGTAGCTTAATGACGTTTAAGCGCGGAAAGTCTTGCTGTAATAGGTGCAAATTCTGTGGCTTAGCGCCACGCCATGAATAGATAGACTGGTCATCGTCGCCCACCACGGTAAAGCGCGCACGCTCACCTACTAATAGCTTTACCAACTCGTACTGACTGGTATTGGTATCTTGGTACTCATCCACCAGCAAGTAGCGAATTTTGCTCTGCCATTTGGCTCTTATTGCTTCGCTACTTTTTAAAAGCAATGTAGGTAATAAAATTAGGTCGTCGAAGTCTAGCGCGTTATATGCCTTAAGGTTGTCTTGGTAACGCTTGTAGGCTTCTGCAAACTCTCTCTCGCCCGTGCTGGTTGCTGATTTTAATAAAGCATCAGGCAAGATAAGATCGTTTTTCCAGTTCGAGATGCAGCTTTGTAAAAGCTGAAGCTGATCTTTATCGCCATCGAGGGTGTCGGACGTCAAATCGTTAAGCAACGCGAACGAGTCTTTATCGTCGAATAACGAGAAACCTGGCTTTAAGCCAAGATCTTTCACATGCGCTTTAATAATGGTTAAGCCCATGGTGTGGAAGGTCGACACTTTTAGCCCGCGCGCCTCCGGCTTGCCCAAGGTCTGCGCTACACGTTCTTTCATTTCACGTGCTGCTTTGTTGGTAAAGGTTACCGCTGCAATGTAGCGAGCTGGCATATCGCAGTTTCTAACTAAATGAGCAATCTTATTGGTAATTACGCGCGTTTTACCACTACCCGCCCCCGCCAGCACCAAACATGGGCCAGACACAAAGGTTACGGCAGACTCTTGAGCTTCATTTAGTTTCATTTAATACCTAGAACAACGTACATTTTTGGCGCGACACAGTTTTCATTGCATGTCGTGTCGATACCGATAGAATAGCTTTCATAATTTGAGCTGCGCATTATAAGGGAATTCCATGTTGGATCCGAAGAAACTCGAAGATTTAGCGAAACAAATTGCTGATGCCGTACCACCAGGCGTTAAAAACATGGCTGAAGAAGCTGAAGGCCGAGTGAAAACAGTATTGCAATCGCAGCTGTCGAAACTTGATTTAGTGACTCGCGAAGAGTTCGATATTCAAAGCCAAGTGCTTATTCGCACTCGCGAAAAGCTAGACGCTATGGAAAGTCGCATTGCCGAGCTAGAAGCAAAGCTATCAGAAAAGTAGACATTGGTACTTCTAGAAACCTGAAAGCGCCTTTATGGCGCTTTTTTGTTAAAACCGATGAGATAAAGAATGCTCTTCTGTCTTTGCAAAAGCGCAGAACAAAAGAAACGTTACATCAAGATCTCTAGACCTTTCTGCTCAACAAGGCTCAGAAGCTTTAAAGAAGTACCTCGAGGCTTTTTGCTCCCCTGCTCCCACTGCTTGATTGTAGATGGCGTGATATTTAAATAGGCAGCAAAAACAGCTTGGCTTACTCTTGCTTTTTCACGTATTGCTTTTATCCGCTGTCCATCATATTGCTTGAGTTTGGGTAAACATAATGCATCAAACTTATGCATAGTCTGCTTATCCATTACTCCGGCTTCGCTCAAATCTTTTGCTGTACTATGGACTACATCTAAAATGCTTTCTTTCATGTTATCTCACCTCTTCAATACTACCTGAATCAATAGCTTTCTTAAGCTTTTCCTCGCTGTAGTTCAGTAGCTCTTTAGCTAAGAGTTTTAAAGACTTCATCTCTTTAACACTAATGTTAGAGCGGGTGCTTTTGGAAAAACCGTAAATAAAAAAGGCTTTATTATCCACTTGAAAAGCTATGAGGGTTCTTAAACTTCCACTTTTGCCTTGCCCCAAAAGAGGTACTCGCTTTTTATACACGTTTGCACCTAAATCGGCGTCAACTAATCCCTGTTGCATTTCTGTAATTGCTAATTTTAGCACGCTGTCTGATAAACCTTCCTTACTCGCCCACCTCTTGAACCACTTCAATTTATATATGCGTATAGATTCCATTCGACACCTAAAGTATAACACTTAGTAGCATAATTTGTGCACAGCTTTAAAAACATTTAGTAATTAAAGCGCGTTCCTGTATAAGCTAGTGAATACTTTAGACTGGCTATAAATAAGTTATAAGGGGACGTTGGTACAGGTTGAAGTTTGCTGTTGGTAAGTTTTACCTTACCAAACAAAAATGCAGCGCCGTACCAAGCGTAATGGCTAAACCAATGTAGTGGTTTTCAATAAACGCGGTGAAACAGCCTTCACGCTGTCGGCGTTTAATGAGCTGATATTGGCGCACGCATAGCAAAGCAGAAAACAGCACGGCTGTGTAGTAAGGCCATGTCGCGTTGATTGTTAAGCCTATACACCACAGAATAGTTAGCGCGCAGCCCTGCAACAACATCACAATTAGCACGTCGTTTTTTCCGAACAATATGGCCGTAGACTTAATGCCTATTTGCAAATCGTCGTCGCGGTCTACCATGGCGTACATGGTGTCGTAAGCTACCGTCCATAGTAAGTTAGCAATAAACAACCACCAGCCGTACGCTGGTACTGTTTCTAGCACCGCCATAAATGCCATAGGAATGGCCCAACCGAACGCGGCCCCCAATACCACCTGCGGTAAATTGGTATAGCGCTTCATGAAGGGGTAGCTTGCTGCTAGGAGTAAGGCTACCACCGACAACGCAATGGTTTGCCAATTGAGGAATAACACTAAGACAAATGCTAAAGCGATAAGCGCACCAAAAAGTTGTAGCGCTTGTTTCGCAGACACTTCTCCGGTTGCAAGCGGACGCTGGGCAGTTCGCTTTACACTACCGTCTACTTTTCTGTCTGCATAATCGTTAATCACACATCCGGCTGAACGCATGACAACTACACCAGCCACAAAAATGAGCGTAATGCCTAAAGGTGGTAAGCCTTGTGCGGCCATAAGAAGCGCCCACAGGGTAGGCCACAGTAGAAGATAAATACCGACTGGTTTATCAAGGCGCATCAGTCGCGCATAGGCGTTCCAATTGTGCTTCATAATTGCTTTTCGCTTTCCTTTTCGTTTTTAGCAGAGCGGCTATAGGCCGGTGAGGAAGGAAGAAATACCTCTGCTACTATCATGCTGTAGTTGCCTAACGTAAACAACGAGCGCCTGCCCCACAAGGTTTGATTACTGTTAATACCAAACTGCGAAGCTGGCACTGTACACAGTTGAAACTCTGAGCGTGTAAAGCGCTTATCGTTAAACAAACGTTTTCCTAAAGGCTCTCGACCAAGATCTGAAAGCTCGCTGTCAACAAAGGCTTGAGGGATGATAGAACGTGCAAACACCCACGGCTTATGATCGCCACATAGGAGAATTTCTCGCGCTTGATAATGGGTTTCACCGTTGTCGAGTAACAACGACAGTTCATTGTCGTGAGGAATCTGCTCGTGCTGGCCAATAAGCTCCAGAGAAAAGTGGTTGCTTAAAGACTGTACTCGCTCGGTTAACGACCCAGTGTCTAACAGCCAGTTTTTTAGCTGTGCATTAGGAATTGTGATGCCAGAAGGTGCTTGCCAGTCAACCGCCAAACCCACTGGAAAAGTGGCATTAAAACTCACACGAAAAGCCCGAATAATGAATCTGTTAGTATGATAACACGTCATGTTCAATTATTTTCACTCGGTTAAACTTTTGCAGTAGTGTGTTTAATCAGAGTTTTGCTACACTACCAAGTGAATTTATTACTTTGGTGTTTCGGACTTCACTATGCTTAAGTCTTTAGTTTTACGCGTATTTGCGGTTAGTTTTTTGGTTCTTGGTTGGAACGCAGCAGTGGCGCAAGACAAGGCCAACTATGCTTATTTGGGCTTAGAGCCAGAGATTGTTACCAACTACATTAGCGATAGCGCACAAAAGCTAGGCTATGTACGCGTGTCAGTTGAATTGATGATCCACGATGTTAACCAGCTTGAAATTGCTGAACACCACATGCCGTTACTGCGCTCTACTGCCATTGAAATATTCGGCCAGCAACCGGCAGAGAAAGTTAAATCACTAACTGGTCGTGAAGATATTCGCCGCGCTATTCTTAAAGCGTTGCAAGAGCACATGAAGCAAGAGACGGGCGGCGAAGTGGTGAAGAACGTTATCTTCACCAAATACTTATACCAAGGCGGTTAAAAGTAGATAACGGGCTAAAAGGCTAACGTACGCCTTTTAGCTACATAAAACGCCACTAGCGTTTACCCGACCCAAGACTTAAGGCTCCGGCGAGCAAACATCCAGAAATAAGCCCCGCTGTATGCGCAGCATTCGCCATGTTTACCCACAAAATATCGGCATAACCTAGTACCAACCACACCAACATAAAGCCTACAATTGAATTTGGCAGCGACAAGCCCCAACTTGGTCGCAACCAGCCTAGCCACCACACAAAGCCCATTACGGCATACACCACACCAGACAAGCCGCCAAACAAGAACAGATTGCCTTGCACAGGGTCACTAAATAGGGCTTGTGCGGCGTTCGAAATAGTGGCCGACACTAAGAACACTATAAGCAGCATGCTCATGCCAAGGATGCGTTCAATTTTAGCTCCCAACATGCCCCACCACAGTAGGTTAAATATAATGTGTAGCGCCGAAAAATGAATGAACGCAGGGCCTAGTAATCGCCACCATTCGTGATTTTGCGACAAAATGGAAAATGGCTGCATCAATAAATGCTGTGCGATAGGGGCAAACAGCCCAAACAACGACAGTAAATAAACCGCAACACACAGAATAAATACCACCGAGGTAAAAGGCGCTTTCACAGCATCGGCAATGATATTACCCATGGAAAAGCCATTACCCGAAGGCGCCAGCCGTACGTTCTTGCCATTATCCCATGCTGCTTGCTGGTACTTCGGATCGGTAGGGTTTGCCAAAAAGCCATCTGCAATAACTTTTGCGCGGTCGAGATGGTCGTGATTATCTAATACCACCACGAACTCTTTATCGTGCTGTACTACAGCGGCCTGAATGTGCTGACTGGTTAAATAATTGGCGAGAAGATGTGCAGGACTTTGCTGATTGAACGCAATTAAAGGATGAGCCATAAGCTAGTTGTTACCCCGAAACAGAAGAATATGAATGCGATATGACATATACCAAGGGCGCGGTATATAACCTCTTTATACTGAAATACTGCAGTAGCTGCAAAAAATAAAGGTGCACATTGTGCACCTTTATCAAATCGCTATGCCGTGACTACCGGATTTGCCAGTCGCCATGCTTCGAAGCCACCGTCCATACTATAAACGGTTTCAAAGCCTTGCTGTGCAATGACTTGGGCCGCCTGCTGGCTGCTTACGCCGTGGTAGCACACTACAACCACTGGGATATCTTTGGGCGTTTGGTCGATAAACGCTGCAAAGTTGTCGTTGTTCAGCTGCGCTGCGTTAGGCATGTGTCCATTAGCAAAAGATTGCGGATCGCGAATATCCACAATGGTTACGTCACCTTGAAAGTTTGCAACGTCGTTTACGCTAATGTGTGAGAATGTTGTCATTATTGCCAGTCCAGAATAACTTTACCTGAGTGTCCAGACCCCATGGTATCAAACCCTTTCTGAAAGTCATCAATAGAAAAGGTGTGTGTGATGATAGGCGATAGATCTAAGCCGCTCTGCAGCAAGCTCGCCATTTTGTACCATGTTTCGAACATTTCACGGCCGTAAATACCTTTTATCACCAAGCCTTTGAAAATAACCTGGTTCCAATCGATGGCAACATCTTGTGGAGGTATTCCCAGCATGGCAATTTTGCCGCCATGGTTCATTTTGTTCAGCATGTCTCTGAAAGCCACCGGCACACCAGACATTTCCAGCCCCACATCGAAGCCTTCTGTCATACCAAGTTCGTTCATTACGTCTTTCAAGTCATCCTTGCTTACGTCAACGGCGCGGGTTGCACCCATTTTTTTAGCAAGCTCAAGACGGTAAGGGTTGATGTCGGTAACCACGACATGACGAGCACCTACATGCTTTGCAACTGCAGCAGCCATAATACCTATTGGGCCGGCACCGGTTATCAGCACGTCTTCACCCACCAAGTCGAAACTTAGTGCAGTGTGAACAGCGTTGCCAAACGGGTCAAAGATAGACGCAAGGTCGTCACTAATATTGCCTGGAATTTTAAACGCGTTAAATGCAGGAATTACCAAGTATTCAGCAAAAGCGCCCGGGCGGTTTACGCCTACGCCTTCAGTGTTGCGACACAAATGTACGCGACCTGCACGACAGTTACGGCAATGACCACAGGTAATATGGCCTTCGCCCGAAACACGGTCGCCAACCTCAAACCCTTTCACTTCTTGGCCCATACCAACGACTTCACCCACATACTCGTGGCCTACAACCATAGGTACCGGAATGGTTTTCTGAGACCATTCGTCCCAGTTGTAAATGTGCATGTCGGTGCCGCAAATGGCGGTTTTGCGAATTTTAATCAGTAGGTCATTATGTCCTACTTCAGGTTCTGGCGTGTCTTGTAGCCAAATGCCTTTTTCTGCTTTCGCTTTAACTAGCGACTTCATGAAATTACTCCCAATTCACGGCCGACTTCAATAAATGCATCTACCGCTTTATCAACATGTTCAAGGCTATGACCTGCTGACATTTGCGTACGAATGCGGGCCTGACCTTTCGGCACAACAGGGTAAGAGAAACCGATAACATAGATGCCTTTCTCAAGCATCTTGTCTGCCATTTCGCTAGCTAAACGGGCATCGCCTAGCATAACAGGAATAATAGCGTGATCTTTACCGGCTAATGTGAAGCCCGCTTCTTCCATACGCGTACGGAAGTGATTGGCGTTGCGCCATAGATTAGCGCGAAGCTCGTCACCTTCTTTCATCATTTCAAACACTTTAAGCGATGCTGAAACGATAGGTGGCGCAACCGAGTTTGAGAAAAGATAAGGACGCGAGCGTTGACGTAACCACTCTACGACTTCTTTTTTGCCCGAGGTGTAACCGCCAGACGCGCCGCCTAGTGCTTTACCTAGAGTACCGGTGATGATGTCTACACGACCCATAACGCCACAATACTCATGGCTGCCTTTGCCGTTTTCGCCAAGGAAGCCCGTTGCGTGACAATCGTCTACCATTACCATGGCGTCATACTTGTCGGCCAGGTCGCAAATAGAGGCTAAGTCAGCAATCACGCCGTCCATTGAAAACACACCGTCAGTGGCAATAATTTTGAAACGTGCGCCATCGGCATCAGCTTGCTTCAACTGCTCTTCTAATGCTGCCATATCGTTATTGGCGTAGCGATAACGCTTAGCTTTACACAGGCGCACACCGTCAATGATACTGGCGTGGTTTAAGGCATCAGAAATAATGGCATCTTCAGGGCCTAATAGCGTTTCAAATAAACCGCCATTCGCGTCGAAGCACGATGGGTACAAAATGGTGTCTTCTGTACCGAGGAAGTCGCTGATAGAGGCTTCCAGCTGCTTGTGAATGTCTTGTGTACCGCAAATGAATCGTACAGATGCTACACCAAAACCATGGCTATCCAGGCCTTTCTTTGCTGCTTCAATCAAGCTTTCATTGTTTGCAAGACCAAGGTAGTTGTTGGCACAAAAGTTAATAACGTGCTCGCCGTTAGCAACACCAATATCCGCTTGTTGTTGCGACGTGATAACACGCTCTTTTTTGTACAAACCATCTTCTTTCGTGGCTTCAATTTGCGATTGCAAATGAGAAATAAATGCCGCAGACATGCCATTCTCCGAGTGTAGGTATATTAAAACCGTTAGTTTAATGAAAGCGCGGTAAAGGGTACACACCCTTGCGCTGTATTTAATGGGTTTGTCGACTAAGTTTGTAAATTATTCAGCACACTACATTGATGAAGCGTGCACCTTTTGAAACGGTAAAGTAGCTCTAGGCGGATTCTTTCCAAAAACCAAACTCTACTTTGTCGCTTAACACGTCCCAAATGTTAACCTCAGGAATAGGTCTGCTGATAAGGTAGCCTTGACCTAGGTTGCAGTCGAAATGACACAGCAACTCGTACTGTTCACTGGTTTCAATTCCTTCTGCCACCACTTGCATTCCCATGTTGCGCACCATAGAAATCGTAGAGTGAACAATATTTCTATCATCAGCACTGCTGGCGATATTTGCCACAAACGAGCGGTCAATCTTGATGTAGTCGGCGGGTAACGATTTAAGATAACTCAACGACGAATAGCCCGTGCCGAAATCGTCGATAGCCAGCATGCACCCCATGTCGCGAATATTTTGCATGATGCTGGTTGCGCGCTTGATATCTGATACCAATACCGTTTCGGTTAACTCTAAGCAAACTTGGTCGGGCGCTATGTCATTTTTGATAATTTGCTGCTGCAAGAATTCAGGCAAACTCGGGTCTAAGAACTGACCCGCTGACAAATTAATCGCCATCTTTACGTCGGGGTAGCCGCTATTTTTAAGCTCTCTGATTAAATAAGTTGAGCGCGTAATTACCCAGTAATCAAGCTCAAGCATGAATGACGTGTTTTCAAGAAGCGGTATAAAATCGGCCGGGGAAATATTACCCTTTTTAGGGTGATGCCAACGCAATAGCGCTTCAAAGCCCACCAGCCTTCCCGTGTGCATCTCAATTTGGGGCTGAAGCGCTAAGCTAAACTGATTGTCTCTAAGGGCTTCACGCGCCTCTGACTCTAGCTCAACCTTCTGCATTACTTTAAGGTTCATGGTGGCGTCATACACGCGATACTCCGCCCCTTTTTTGGCTTTGGCTTCGTACATCGCAATATCCGCATGCCTTAGCAGTTCTACTGGCGTGGCGCGAGAGTGGTTGGTAATAGCAATACCGATACTGATAGAAACGTAAAAGGTTACGCCATCTACAATGATTGGCTCTTTAAACTCTTCTATCAGCTTTTTGGCTACCGTATCTACGTGCTTTTTGCTTTCGATATTTGAAAGTAAAATAACAAACTCATCACCGCCAAATCGAGATGCAATATCCGACTCTCTAATCGGCTTAGAAATACGCATAGCAGCAGCTTTTAAGAGTTTATCACCGACGTCATGACCGTGACTGTCGTTAACCTTTTTAAAGTCATCAAGGTCCATGAACATCAGTGCCACTAACCTATCGTCGCGAATTGAACTAGCTAGCTGCTTTTCTATTTGAAACGTCAGCATATTACGGTTGGGAAGTCCGGTTAACACATCAAACATCGCCATTTTTTCAAGCTTCGCGGTGTTAATAGCCATTTGTCCGTCAAAGCTTTCTAGCTGGCGCGCCAGATTATTTGCCGCGTCTTCAACTACGTCCAATTCATCTGTGAATTTGAAAATAGGCGACTTCCTTCGTTTAGCTGCAATGGTGTAAAACTCGCTAAACTTGTGTTCCGCCAGCATAGGCAAACGTTCGCTTACATCTAACAAGCGTATTCTGTATTGATTTAGGAAAAGGTAAAGCAGCGAAGAGAAGATAAAAAATAGCGCAATAGCGCTAGAAATAACTATGTACTGATATTGTTCGTTTTGACGCACCATGGCCGACACGTCTTGCACAATAAGCAAGTAAGGATGATCACCTGATGCGTGATTAAAAGGCAATAAACTAACCAGCAACTGCTGATTTTCCAACGCAACGTTCATGCCTCTAATAACTAAATCGTCAACTCGCCAATTCTCGGGTAACGCATCAAATAGAGATTGAAAGTACTGTCGATTAGCCGCAGACACTTGGCTTGCCACCCTTAATTCTGACAACTCAGATGAGGTTTCTTTGTGCTGGACGACAGCAACTTTGTGTACATCGGTAGCGCGACTAAACAGGTATAGCAGTTCTCTCATCGACGTGGACACAACGATGACAGGCAAGGTTTCACCGTTTGCCATAATTGGAATAGAAATGTAGTGCGTGCATACCGAGTCACAGGACAATAGTGAGCGGCTTTCAAATGACGCCCGAGTGGTATTCACTAGCTTTTCAATGGTTTTATTTACTGGCTGTAGCGGCTTGCCAACAACACCGTGTTCGTCAAACAAGTACAGCGATTCAACTTGAAAGTTAAGGGTTAGGTATTCACTAAGACCGCTAAGCGTTTGTTGTAGCGATTCAAGGCTATCTGCGTTGCCTCCACTCTTATGGCTGATGATATCAATAAGCGTGATCATTCTGCCGTGCAGAATGTCTTCAAAAAGCTGAACTCGTCGTTGATTACTAACTTGGTTTTCCCGTTGCTGGAGCAGAATTCGAGCGTCAGACTCCTGAATAAGAACCGTTGATATAACTACAGCCACAGTTAATACCATAGCCAACAAAATTGTGATGGTTTTAGTGGTGAAAGATACCTGAACCTTCATCTAATGCCCTTAAAACCAATACATCAATTGCACTGACCACATTTCCCAATGCTTATCGGCATGAGACGCTACATCTAAGTTCAGTAAGCTCACTACCCTTGTCGCACCTTCAACCCAATGATACTCACCTTGAAGTCGCCACTTCGGTGCAATGTCCCAACGCAAGCCTAAGGTATATGTATCTTGGTAGCCAAAGTACGCGGGGATCACGCCGCTTGTCATCGCCTCTAACTGCTTTCCGTCTCGATCTGATTTGTCGTTAATGTATGTGTCGTAGCCAATAAGACCACTTACATTGTTATTAAACAAATACCTAAACTGAACAAAACCGCCCTCGCCCGTGCGTTTAAAGGCAAAACCAGGGAAGAATAGCCCTTTGCTATCCTGGACTTCTCGAATTAGCTCAGCCGACACTTCCCAGTTTTCTGCAAAGTATTGCGCAGACAGCATAATACGCTCTATATCTGCTCCGCCAGCTACTCGGTTGTCATCCTGAGAAGGTGTGTATCTGAAATCAGAATTCAACCAGCTGGCACCTAGTTTCCATGTCATGGTAGCCGGTTGCCAGAACACGCTGGCTTGATGAACAAAGTCTTGCTTGATGTCGCCTTTTGCTTCGTCGCCGAGTAAAAAATCTCGCTGGGAGTCGTTAATATTAGAGCGACCGTAACTCCAGTTTAGTTCCCAGATATTCTGAGCACCATAGTGTGAGAAACTGGTTTGGATACCGTTGCTTCCCAAAGCAACGTCGCGAAACCCGTCAAAGTACACAGACTGGGGAAGAACAGACGTGTAACGTGTTTGTGGCACATCTCTGGTCACTGAGTACAGCCAGTGGCGATTTTTGAAGCGACCAATGTGGACTTGTCCTTGCCATTTACCGGGCAAGTCAGGCAATTTCCAGTCAATAAACAAATAATCTAAACGAGCGCCCTGCTCAAAACGATTCCCGCCGTCTAAATAATTAATTTGCCCGGCAACAGAGATGTTTTCCGCTATTCGATAGTAACCATTTAGCCCAACTTCGGTGAGCTCACCTGTTATTGCGTTATCGTCAGTTATAAAGTTACTTCCATGTGACTGAGTAACACCTTGAGAGACATAACCGTGCCACGAAAAATCTCCCTGTGAAGCAAGGACAGGCATGCTTAACATTCCAAACGCGAGAGCGATGTATTTATTCATTCTGTTCCTACCTCTACGCGTCTTAATTTCACAATTTCGGTATGTTGAACATAGCCGATAGCGCCTGTGGTACTTTCTAACGCCTCTATCAACGCTTGGTACGACGTGACCCTAACGGGTGTAACGCCCTGCCCAGAATAGATGATTTGATCCCATAAGCGAGATAATTGATAAGGGAACATCTGAAGTACTTCACGACAAAACTGCTTGTGGAGCTCATCGTTATCTTGCAATACAAATACCGTGATTTTAGTACCATCGCTCCAATATTGACGATGGCCGGTAAATATCTGACGAAGCTCAGAGCGGTTTAGCTCTGAAACCATGACACTCTCATTAACCATGACGTTTAGTTCTGCTGCGTGTGCCGCAGGCATGCCTGAAAACAGTGCAATATTCAGTAATAGCACCAGTCTAAATTGAGTATAAGCAAGAACAGTGGATAGCCATCGCAAAGCGGGCTTTTTCATTCAGTAACGACTCCCTGTTATTTCAAAGGAACACTTCGCAACGCTAAGTGTAGATAATAGTTGATAGTTTTACCTTACAATTAAGTAAATTAAGCGACAATTAGCTTGTGATGGTGCCCTGGTCTATCAACAGTATTTTTTCCTATTGTTCGTATCTTTTAGCATGCGCTAGGTGAAGCCTAAGCATGCGCTAGGTGAAGCCTATTTGCTCGAGTATTACCTATTCGCGCCAAATAAATGCTTATTTTTCAGATAGAACTCTCCGGGCCGCCGCAATCTAACATGCTCATTCCAAAATTATGAATATGGTCAACGATACTCGCGTATGAGCATAACGACTTAGGTTTTTATTCTTAAGACGTTGAAATAGATTCATTATTTCAACAAATAATCTTAGTACTTAAAAACTATGAGCGCTTAAACAGACTTTTTTACCTCTGAAACGCGGTCGTTGCTGAAAAACCAAAATAAATCATTAGAATAAAGAATTTACCATAAGTTGTGGGCGACATGGCGACAATACGACGAGACATAGGTGCTGGGCACCATTTTATTTTCGACGACACTTTAGTCAGTCACCCCAATGCGGAGATGTTTACCCCCGACTTTTGGCAGCTGCAAGACAAAATAACAGGTCAAGCCAAGGGACGTGGTACAACCATTTTCATTGAGCATGAGGGTCAGCGCTGGGTTTTACGTCATTTCAAACGTGGTGGCTTGGTGGGCAAAGTGCTGAGCGACCAATATCTGTTTATTGGTGTTGAGCGTTCTCGCCCGTTTGAAGAGTTCAGGCTGCTCGAATACATGCGTTCACAAGGTCTTCTTGTGCCTGTTCCTGTTGCGGCGCGTATACACCGCCGAGGCCTGATTTACCGCGGCGATTTAATTACTTTAAGTATTCCAAATAGCAAAGATTTACATCACGCTCTGTGCGATAAACCGCTGGATAAAAATGAGTGGTATGAGGTTGGCCGAGCGCTGGCAGCTATGCACAATTGTCAGGTGTACCATCATGATGCCAACGTTCGAAACATCATGATTGATAGCGATAAGCAAATTTGGCTTATTGATTTCGATCGCTGCGAGCAACGTCAAGGTAATAGCTGGAAACAAAGTAATTTAGACAGGCTGCTGCGCTCTTTACATAAAGAGAAAGCAAAGAACCCTGTCTTTCACTGGCAAGAGAGCGACTGGTCAGCGTGTATGAATGGTTACCGCGAGGCAGTGAAGTAATAAAAGCACATGTGGTAAGCGGATTGGTATAAGCTAATAATGTGTTACATTAGCCACGTTGAACACATAAACCCTCTACAACGAAAAGATTCGACTTTATGCACACTAGAGCACTTTACCCAGGTACTTTCGACCCGATCACTAACGGTCATGCCGACCTTATTGAACGCGCATCTCAGTTATTTTCTCATGTGATTGTAGCGATTGCTTCTAACCCAAGTAAAAAGCCACTGTTTACGTTAGAAGAGCGCGTAGAAATGATAAAAAAAGTCACTGCTGACTTACCAAATGTTGAGGTAGTGGGGTTTACTGGTTTATTGGCTGATTTTGCTGACGAACAAAATGCCACAATTCTCATTCGTGGTTTACGCGCAGTTTCTGATTTCGAATACGAGTTTCAACTCGCAAATATGAATCGCCGTTTAAACCCAAAGCTAGAAAGTGTCTTTCTTACTCCTGCTGAGGAGAATTCTTTTATCTCGTCCACTCTAGTAAAAGAAGTCGCTCTTCACCGCGGTGCAGTGAGTGGCTTTTGCCACCCAGTTGTTGAGAAAGCTTTAAAAGACAGGCTGAGTAAGAAAGATTAAGCACCAATAGTAAGTGTATTAGCGTTGGCAGTGAGTACAGAAAAAGGTATTTCGCTGCCCAATAACCTTACTTTCGATGGCTTTTCCACACACTTCACAAGGCTCGCCTTTTCTCCCATACACATTCAAGTGCTGTGCAAAATACCCAGGCTTACCGTCGGTTTGCGCAAAGTCTTTTAATGTTGTGCCGCCTTGTTCAATGGCTTTGGCCAATACTTGCTTAATGGTTGCAGTTAACGACTGATAGCGAGCAGCGCTGATGCTGCCTGCGGCTCTTCGCGGGTCTATACCAGCTAAAAACAGTGCTTCGTTCGCGTAGATGTTTCCTACACCTACCACAATGGCGTTATCCATAATGAAGTTTTTAACGGGGCCTTTTCGATTGCGCGATAGTTTAAATAAGCGCTTATCGTCAAAGTCGTCTGTAAGCGGCTCTGGGCCCAAGTTATTAAGCATGGCTATCTGCATATCAGGGGCCTGAAATAACACTGCACCAAAGCGCCTTGGGTCGTTAAAACGTAAGCACTTACCGGTGTCTAAAACAATGTCTACGTGGTCATGCTTAATAATTGGTGTCGACGCATCGATAACGCGTAATTTACCCGACATACCTAAATGTAAAATTAACGTGCCTTTGGCTGTTTCAATAAGTAGATATTTAGCGCGGCGTTTTACAGCAATAACGCTCTGCCCTTCAACGTTCGCTACCTCTTGTGGAATGGGCCAGCGCATTCTTCGCTCACGCACCACCACCTGCGTAATGGTATTGCCAATAAGGTGTGGAGAAACGCCCAAACGGCTTACTTCAACTTCTGGTAGTTCAGGCATTTACAGTATCCAAGGTAAAAGATTATCAAGTTCGGTGTTGGTTAATGTGTACCAATTATTTTCAAATTTGATCACAACAGGTGATGTATTCGGATAGATGGCGTAAACATTGCCATTGTTATTGCCTGCGAGCCATACTACGACGATGTAAGGCTGTACGTTGGTAATCGCTTCGGGTACGTCAGTGGCCGGCTCAAGCCTTGCCCGTTGCCAATGGGAAAACTGAACATCCGGCTTGATGGCGAGGACTGTGTTTTGACCTGACTGGCGCCACTGCTGTCCAACTCGCTCTAAGCTATGGCCATCGTGCTCTATTTTTAACACATAAGCGTCTTCAGGTAGCAGGCTGCGAGATTGAACAACGTCCTTCTTAGGTACAAGACTGTCTAAGTTGAACAGTGCAATCATGATAAGCATGGCAATAATGACCACGTTATTCATTGCTCGCTGAGAAATTCTAGCCACCTGACTTTCCGTTAAATATGAGTACTGAAATTAGGAATATAGTAATACCTAGCCAATATATAAGCTAATTCAATTCAAAGAAAACCTAGGACCTGCTGGAAAAAAGTAAGTGGGAGAAAGCAGTGATCGCAAGACAAACACAAGGGATCGTGGTTCGTCGAATATGGGATCCGGTGGGATCGTGATGTGATGAAGTAGAAATATCTTCTTCAAAAAGCAAAAAACCCAGCAAGGGCTGGGTTTTCGTGGAGACAAAAGCAAGCTAATTACTTGATTTTGGCCTCTTTGAACATAACGTGCTTACGCACAACGGGATCATACTTTTTGATCTCCATTTTGCCAGGCATGTTACGCTTGTTTTTATCAGTAGTGTAGAAGAAACCTGTACCTGCTGAAGAAACTAGTTTAATTTTATCACGCATTGTCGGCTTCCTTAGATTTTCTCACCACGGGTACGGATGTCAGTTAGTACTGAATCAATACCTTTCTTGTCGATGATACGCATGCCTTTTGCAGACAAACGTAGTTTTACAAAACGGTTTTCGCTCTCAACCCAAAAACGGTGTGTTTGAAGGTTTGGCAAAAAGCGACGACGAGTCGCATTTCTTGCGTGTGAACGGTTATTACCAACCGTTGGACGCTTACCTGTTACTTGGCATACTCTTGACATTGTATTTGTCTCCAGAACAACGATAACTGTCGCGTCAGTTAATCCCAAGCGCTCAAACAGTGGTTGGGTCAAATGACGTATTACTATAAATTAGAGGGCGCATTTTATACAGCAAAGGCAGGATCATTTCAATAAGAAAGTACAAAAAGGTTACTTTTTGGCTTTTTTTTGCTCGAAAAACTACCAGCTCTCATTTTTCACGGCCCGTATTGTACTTTTCCCTAAGCGGTTAGGCTATGAATAAATACGCAATCTACGCTTTAATTTTATATTCGCATTGCAGCATCTAAGATATCCGCACGAGAATAAACGCCACGCGAACGCGGCGTATTACTATTTAATCAAAAAATGGTGACCTTATTTCAGTCATGTCAATCAAACGAGTGGGTCGACGCAGCATTTGACCGCCATCACGAGAAATCGGCACCCATGGGAATAATCCGCGGCCTTTTGTAGGTTCTAACAAGAACAGATCTGTAGGTATGGAAATGTAGAAGCCTTTGGTGAAGCTTCCCTCGCCGTATTCTTCTGACGATACATCAGTGAATGCCGCATATGCACCAACAATGATACCGCTATCGAAACGCTTCGCATAATCGATATTCACGCCTTTATCTTTGGCTAAGAATTGTCCAGCACTTACGGTAATTTGCGTGTCGTCTAAGAATTCTGGCTGCCAATAGACACTAGCGTGTCCAGTGACCGCTGTGTAGTCTTCCAGACCTGTTTGACTGTAAGGATCGCGCTGTTTTACGTAAGCGATATCAAGTCCGTAAGCTAGATTACTATCAACGGGACGATACAGTATTTCACCGCCTACACCAGCAAACATGGTTTCTAGATAACCCGCGTACGCTTGAGCATAGAGGTCTTCTGCAATGGTGTCTTTGTAATGTAAGAATGTTGTATCTAGCCATACATCGTTTGCTGACACATATTCACGAACTCGAGTACGCACGCGAGGTAGCGACACTTCTTCGTTGTCTACCAAGTAGTTAAACTTGTCGAAGTTATCTAGAAGCGTAACCCTGGCGCTGCTCATGATTGCGAAGTTTTCGTTAAAGGCATAACCGCCGTTTAGCAATAATCCGGTTTGATACAGATAGAAATCTTCTGGGTTACCGAATGATTGGGTAAAGAAGAAATCTGCGCTGTAGTAGAAACCAGATGTATTGGCAGGATCATAGGCGTCGAGCACTTCTTTTGAGGGTGATGTTCTGACGTAGGTTTCAGTGATATCTGCGTCAACAGATTCGTAACGCGCTGCAGCAATAAAGGCCTCGGCATCCACCTGCGTGTCTACTAAAGGAAGACCTGCGCGATTGTCTACTACATGATAGGTTTTTACGGAATCAGGAAGCTCTGAGGCCGCCACGCGACCAATTCGCTCGATGGCTTCATCCTGGTCACGATAGGCAACCTGTGTACCGTAAAACGTAGCGCTGTTCTCTTTAATTTCAGCATCAGACAGTACAAAGCCCCCTGACCGGTAAAGGTCGTTGTAAAGACGGGATTTATCAACATCTTTCACGTCTTGTGGCACCTTTCTACCCATCAGGTTCTTAGGTGGTTCATCGAACTTTATTTGCGAAGCCGTATTCATATTAAAGCGATACGTAACGCCGAAACCAACAGTATTACCTCGTTGATAGTTCAACGTGAAATCGAAGTCTTTGTAACGATACACTGCACCAACATTCCAACGAGAGTCTTGCTCTAGCTGTCCAGCTCTGTCACGAGAATAGTCATTCCCTTCGAATTCAAGCTTTAGCGTTAGCGGTTCCCACGGTGTTTGGTATTCAACACCACCGAAAAATGCGGTTGTTCCTTTGAAAAACTGGTCGTAGTCTACCTTACCACCGCGGCCAGAGAAGCCCCCTGGGCGTTCACAGAAGCTGTCTTTAAGCTCGCAAAACGGATTGCTGATGTCATCGGCTGTACCGAGATATCCCCAGCCTAAGCCAAGGTGAAAGTCGAATGGACCGATAGATTTACTGGCGTTGACGTATTCACTTTCAAAAAAGCCTGTTCCACCAAAATCTCTGAAGCCGACACTGATATCTGGCAGATAGTAGCTTTCTTTCCACAATCTGAATTTAACGTCTAAGCCTTTATCTTTCAGCGTTTGATCACCACTAAATGATTCAACTTGACTGTAAAGTCTTGTGCGCACGTCAGTATAACGGGCTGTTGCTTCCATCCAATCATAAAGCTGAATGTTAACAGACCAGAAGCGATATTCGCCGTTGTCGGTATAGTTAATGGCCATTCCACCTTCGTCTCGCATACGAGCCGTTGGTGTTTGAATAAGACCATTTCCGCCCTGCACCATCTGCGAAGGGGTAACGCGAATTTGAGTATCAGCAAAAGCGGTAGAAGAAAGCGCGCTGCCAATTACAAGCGCGAGTGTTTTTTTCTTAGAAAGTAGTGGCGCACTCATTGAGGTAAAACCCTATGTACTGCTAAAGCGGCTACGCGCTCATTTAATTGCTTAAGTTTATTGCTAAAGAGTTCTGATGAGATAGGAACATAGACTTGGCTGCCCGGCATAAGCTGCCCAAAATCTAAATTCCAATAAGCAATACCCTTTTCTTCAATATTTCCCATTGGATCAATTACGTAGACATGACTTCTGTCGGCATCAACCGCTTTTTTCACCGTGTGAACAGCCGTATAAACCGACGTATCGCTTTGATGCTTGTACGCACCAGGCTTTACAACAGCGCCAGAGAAATGCACAACATCAGGTCTTCCATTTAGTCGAATCCAGTATTTACCTGGCTGAAACATAGGGTTGTCTTCAAAAAACAACCTTGCTCGATTGTAGGAAATTGGCATGTCTATGCGTGTAGACACCGTCCATGAGCTTACCTGATCATAGAGATTTTGAAGGGCTTTATGTGTTTCAGAATCGGCATCAAATTGATTGAGCAGTCCGCTAATTTGAGATAGCGCTATCTCTTTCTCTTCTTCAGCTTTAGGGTTAGCTAAATCAAAGGCTGAAGCTGAAGGCCAGTACCAATCACCATTATCAGCAACAATGGACAGTACGCTTGATAGTCGTATCGGCCTGTCGAACTGATAGGTTTGCTTGTTTATCATGACACTAACAAGGTTATCATTTGCATATAACTTGGTAGATGCAGTAAGGCCTAGGGCAATAAAAAGCGTATAGATATACTTCATTATTGCGTTGCTCCTTGTGTCTTCATCTCACGTACTACTCGGCTTAAATAAACCATATCGTAAACGTCTCCTTCAGGGCTGAACTGCTGCTTTGAGGCCAGAAGTTCTTTCGAGTATTTGTGCAAGAAATACGTGTTTTCCCACGACAACCCTACGTCGATAAATGGCGTGTACTCAGAAAATTCTACGGTTTCGATAACCTTAATTACCGGAACAGAAAAACCTAAATATTCGCGAGTTTCTTCCCCTTCTATTCGCCAAGAAGAGTCAACCGGCACACCGTAACCGATGGAAGCAATATCAACTTTGCGTTTCCAATTGAATGGCAGAACATTGTTGGTGGCAAGCGGGTTGTGCTGAAGATTTCCCGTGTAGTATAGGTCGTGATCCAAACCTTCAGTTTTAACGATAATGCCATGGTGCATGGTGAAGATGACTTTATCACCAGATACCCACCGGTACTTTTCACCATCGATATACGCAAGGGCAAGCGAGGCTGCATCTCTTCCGCCCGCTTTAATTTGCATAAGATCAGCTTTACTAGCAGCAATCTCTTCAACGGTATAACTAACTGTTCTATCTTTTAGCGCGAGCTTCAGCGTGTTGTAATACGCTAGTGACGTGGTGGAACATCCGGAAAGAAAAAGGCAAACAACACCCGAAAGGGCAAATAAAGTGTGTAGTTTCATTAAAATGCGCCGACAAAAACTAAAAACAAATGAACTTTGCTATAAAAATAAAAAAAGCCGCTAAAAAAAGCGGCTTTTTCGAATACTCTTAAATTTACTGTACGGTCGGTGCGTAAGTAAATGTAACAGGTACGGTGATGGTTTTTGTTACAGAACCAGAGGTAGTTACAGTAACAGTTTCGGTTGTACCTACGCACACACCATCAACGATTTGGTCGTCACCTTCACAAGTAGGTTGACCTGGAGTAGTGCCGCCATTTCCTGGTGCATCAGCAGAGTTGTTGTTTACAACACCCGCAACGATACCCGCAACAACAACACCAGACGCGATCATACCGCCGCTTACGCCGCCGATGCCAGTGGTTCCATCACCACCTTGGCCGTCTTGTGCGTTAACGCCTGCAACCATAGTTGCAGCTGCAAATAATGCAATGATTGACTTCTTCATAACAGTCCTTTAATAAAATAACCCACTAAATCCTATGCTAAATCATTTTCAACCATTTGACTAGATTATAATCGACAAATGACTTAGATTTCTTATCTTAACAAGCCTCGCTGTGCGAATGAAACAGTTTCTTTATCACCAACCACAAAATGATCTAAAACTGGCACATCGATCGACGCCATTGCGCTTTTGATCTCTGCGGTTAATCGTATATCCGCATGACTAGGCTCAGCAACGCCTGAAGGATGATTATGAACCAAAATGATCGCGGCTGCATTATCGATCATTACTTGTTTGATCAATTCTCTTGGATAGACCGCTGCACTGTTGATCGTACCGTTAAACATAGTGCGAAAAGCAATAAGCTGATGTTGGCTATCAAGCATTAAAAGCGCGAACTTCTCACGTTCACAGTCTCTTAGCTTTGCCTGTAGATAACGTTTAGTATCATCTACATTATTAAAAACGTCCTGACGCTTCAGCTTTATTTCCAAATTGCGTTTAAATATTTCAAAGCCCGCCTGAAACTGCGCATACTTGCACGGTCCAACTCCCGTTATTTTGGCAAACCGTTCTTTCGTTGCTGTTACCACACCCCGTAAGCAGCCTAGCTCGTTGAGAAGTTCATGTGCCACAGACACAGCGCTTTTTCCTTTCACACCTTTTCCCAGCAAGACAGCGATGAGTTCAGCATCACTTAAGTTTTCAGCCCCATGCTGCAATAATTTTTCTCTTGGCCTTTCATTCTTTGGCCATACTTTTATCGACATTCATCTAGCCCGACTATTCTATAAAAGGTTGTTTATAGATGAATGGTGACAAAGAAACGACTGTATAAAAGGCGGGTTTATCATTGATTTTTGACACCGGTAGGCACTGCTTACATGTCACTGTCGAAATAAGACCTACTTTCGTTCAGCTATCCGATTTTTTGTCACCATGGTAGGCTAACGCTAATTTCGAGATTTTGTGTTCTTCTATGTCTATTGCTAATAAAAATATTTTGCTAGGTGTTACTGGCGGGATTGCCGCTTATAAAGCACCTGATCTTGTGCGCAAGCTTACTGCGTTAGGCGCAAACGTGCGTGTGGTTCTAACAGACTCTGCCGCAGAGTTCGTTAGTTCATTATCACTTCAGGCTGTGTCAGGAAATCCAGTGCATCGCCAGCTGCTTGACCCTGCTGCTGAAGCCGCGATGGGACATATTGAATTGGCAAAGTGGGCTGATATTCTACTTGTTGCCCCCGCAACCGCAAACACCATCGCTAAGCTTGCTCACGGTATGGCAGATGACTTGCTGACTACACTGTACCTTGCAACAACAGCGAAACTCTTTATTGCTCCTGCCATGAATCAACAAATGTGGAAAGCGGTAGCAACAAAGCGCAACATCGATATTTTAAAAGAGCACGGCGTAACCTTTATTGGCCCAGCAAGTGGTGAACAAGCCTGTGGCGATGTGGGTTCAGGTCGAATGGTTGAGCCTGTTGATATTGCCAATGTAATAAATGACGCAGAGAGAGATGCTTTATCCCTTTCTTCGTCGCTAATGGCGTTATCGGGAAAGAATATTACGATAACAGCGGGACCAACCAGAGAGCCTTTGGACCCTGTACGATATATTTCAAATCACAGCTCAGGAAAGATGGGGTTTGCCATCGCTCAGGCAGCAGCACTCGCGGGGGCAAATGTAACCTTAGTGGCAGGACCTGTGTCGCTTGAAACGCCCGAACGCTGTGACCGTATTAATGTCACTACCGCAGATGAAATGCTTAATACTTGTCAAACGCTTAAAGCCTCCACAGACATATTTATTAGTACGGCTGCTGTAGCAGATTATAAGGCCGTGAGCGTTGCCGACAATAAAATTAAGAAAACCGGTGATGAGTTAACACTTACTTTTGTTAAAAACCCTGATATTCTAGCCACTATATCCACCAGCCAAGACAGACCATTTTGTGTGGGCTTTGCGGCCGAGAGCCAAAATGTAGAAGATTATGCGCGCTCGAAGCTAGCCAAAAAGAAGCTAGACATGATTGCGGCTAACGATATTACTGCCGAGGGTCTGGGGTTTAACAGTGATAAAAATGCACTGCACGTAATATGGCAAGATGGTGATAAACGATTACCTGCAACCAGTAAAAACGAGTTAGCGGGTCAATTACTTGCACTTATTGCAGAGCGCTACGCTTTAAACAATAAAAACTAACAGATGCTTATTAAGTGTCGATAATAAAAACGATAAATATAAACGCTTTGGTGTAAGCCAACTTAACATGGAGCCCGAGTTGCTATAACTCGGTAGCGGAGGAAATACTTTCGTCATGCCTGCTGTCAAAAAAACAAATCGCAGAGCTCAAATTCTGCAAGCACTTGCTGGAATGTTAGAAACCAGCCCAGGTCAACGTATCACTACTGCTAAATTAGCGGAAAAAGTGGGAGTGTCTGAAGCGGCACTTTACCGTCACTTTCCAAGTAAAGCGCGAATGTTTGAAGGGCTTATCGAGTTTATTGAAGAAACACTTTTCACGCGCATCAATAAGATTGTGAATGAAGAGAAAGACTCGCTTACGCGTTGTCAGCTTATTCTTCATCTTATTTTGGGCTTTGCTGAGAAGAACCCGGGTATTACTCGAATATTAAATGGTGATGCGTTAATGGGTGAACAAGACCGGTTGCGCGCGCGCATAGCAAAGCTTTTCGAGCGTTTAGAAACGCAGCTTAAACAAGTGCTAAGAGAGCGCAAGCTACGCGAAGGTAAAACCCTTTCTGCAGATGAAGCGATTATCGCCAACATGATGATTTGCTACACCGATGGCCGTATTAATGGCTTTATCCGCAGTGGATTTACGCGTAAGCCAACTGAGCAGTTCAATGAACAATGGGCTGCTTTCAAGCAAATGTTTGTTTAGAACCCAACTAAGTTACGACTAAGGGTTACGACTAAGGCGCTTTCAAGCGCCTTTTTTATTGCTTGTTTCTCATTCTATATTGCATTGACACTTTTCAAAATTAATGCAAAAAGTGCAATTAAATCAGACAGCTGTCGAGTTCAGCTCTCAGCGTTCCAACATGCACATAATTCATTATTTCAGTCACTGTCCGTAAGCTACAGGCACAAAAAAGCAGCATAAAAATGCTGCTTTTTAATGTTTAATAAATATGGACTTACTTGCTAAACGTGTTTCCAAAGAAATCGCCGTCGTTCCACTTAGGCTTGTTCTTTTGGTTTGCTAGTGTCCAACCAATTTGCGCGTTAACCTTGGTGAAAGTCTCTGCCGCATTCCAGTTGAATGGCTGGTTAATGTCGTCGCTAGGCTTATGGTAGTGCGTAGATAAGAACTGACCAAACACCTTGCTGCCATCTACGTTAGGATCTTTAGACTTCAGACCCGGCACCATAAACACTGAAGGCACACCTTGCTTTACAAACGCATAGTGATCTGAGCGAGTGAATAACGCTTGCTCAGGCCATGGGTCAGGGCTTAGTTCAATGTTGGCATTCGCGGCCGCTTTTTCTACTGATTCTTGCAAATCACTGTGGTTCGCGCCAAACGCAATAACGTCTGCAAACTCGTAAGTCAAAATTGGCATATCTAGATTTACGTTCGCCACCATTGAAGTAACCGGTACAGTTGGATTACGAGCAAAATAGTCTGCACCTAGCAGTCCCTTCTCTTCACCCGTTACCGATACGAACAGAATTGAGCGCTTTGGCTTTTCTTCCATTTCGCTAAACAGGCGTGCAGTTTCTAACATCACTGACGTACCAGACGCATTGTCCATGGCACCATTGTTAATGTTGTCTTTCTTCACGGTCTTGGCAAAACCGATATGGTCAGAGTGAGCAGAGAAAACCACGTACTCGTTTTTAAGCTCTGGGTCAGAACCTTCAAGTACACCCACAACATTTGGGCTAGTAATAGTGTCGTGTACGCTCGTCTTACTGATATCAACCACGCCATTTAACGCAAAGCCTTGCGGTACTTTGTCGGCTTCAAGCTGTGCATAAACGTCATCAAGGCTCTTTTCTGCGCCTTCAAACAACTTACGTGCAGCGCCTTCACTCATGTAAGCGCCACCTTTAAGCTGAGAAAAACTGTTTGCAGGCTGACCACTGTCGTCTAACCATGCCATACGCGGCGTATGGATGTAGTTCAAACGGCTTTGATAAGGGCGTACCTTTTCATTTTTAGGCGTTGTGATGGTGATCATGCCAATAGCGCCATTGTCTACCGCATACTTTTGCTTTTGATAGCCAGACGCAAAGTGAGCGCCCTCTTCTGATGGAAAGTCGCTTGGCTTACCAGCAAGCGCTACAACAACCTTACCTTTTACATCTAAGTCTTTGTAATCGTTGTGAGATAGCTCGTCAGCCACAATGCCGTAGCCCACAAAGACCATTTCACCTTTTACATTAGCCTCGGTGCTAAGCAAGCTCGGGCTAGCTAGATATTCTTTCGGGTAGTCAAAGTCGACGGTTTCGCCGTTTTGCGTGAAAGTAAACTTGGGAGACTCTTGAACCAGATTCGCTTTGCGAAACGCTACGTTTTGCATGTAGCCGTCTGTACCCGCTGGCTTCAAACCATATTTAGCAAATTCGGTCGCAATATATAGCGCCGCAATTTCATGGCCACGAGAGCCCGTGTCACGACCTTCAAGCAAATCATCTGCTAGGAAAAACAGGTGCGATTTGATTCGCTGTGTATCAGGGTTAAAAGCATTGTCTGTCGATGCGTGGTTATGGGCAGTAGCAGCAAAGGTCATTGCTGTCATTGCACTACCTATAAGGAGTTTTTTTATCATTCTAATTTCACCATATAACTAAGTGTGCATCATGGTAACGCAGTTAATAGGCGGAATACCATTAAACTGCTTACGTTTACCATGTGTTTCCTACCGTTGCTCGCATTTTATGAGCAAGGTAAAATTGTTAGCCACATACCGGCTCAGCTTCCGGGTGTTTTTATATTTTTTAGTGAAGAGCAGCATCTATGTCAAAAGACGACATTCTTTACCGCGTTCAGTTCATCAGCAACGGTGAGCGCTATGAGTTATACGTGAAAAGCCTTACTCAGGGCGCTTTGTTTGGCTTTATCGAGATAGGTGACTTTGTGTGGGACACCCACACAAGTGTTGTTGTAGACCCTAGCCATGAAAGGTTAAAAGCCGAATTTTCTGAAGTAACAAAAACTTATGTTCCTATGCACAACATTTTGCGCATTGACGCCGTAAATAAAAAAGGTTCGGCCAAAATTACTAAATTAGAAAATAAATCTGATAAAGTAACTGCTTTCCCTAGTCCAATATATACACCAACGAAAGAGTAACCGCCGGGTCATTCCGGTGAAGGTTGCCGGAGACCTTTATGTATCGCTATGTTTTAGCAGCATTATTATTTATTTGCAGCGTTAGCTCATCTGCAAAGGACCTTAACGATGAAAGCTTGTATCAACTACTTGATGACATTTGGCAATACGAGCTTTCGGTTTCCCCGCTTCTAGCTTCTCGCGAAGGCGATACTTCACTCGCTCACGTATTACCAGACAACTCACCCAAAGCCCTGAAAGCACAAAATGAACAATGGCGTACTTTTCAAAAGGCCTTAAGTCAGTATAAAAAAGAAGACATCTCTACTGATGCTTATATTGCCTTGCTGATGCAACAATATCGTTTAGCTAACTATGTGGACGAATATACGTATCGCGCGCATTTAGTGCCTATCAATTCAGAATATGGCTTTCACGGTGCAATGGCCTCACTTCCTAATTTATCCACCTTTAAGCGCGTAGAAGATTATCAGGCCTACATTAGCCGCCTAAATGCGCTTAAGCCTTATTTTGACCAACAAATTGCGTATATGAAACAGGCGTTAAAAGAAGGCTACACGCAACCTAAAATCGTGCTGAAAGGGTTTGAGAACTCGGTGGCGTCATACATTGTTGAAAATGCAGTGGACAGTGGCTTTTATTCTCCATTTACCCGTTTTCCAGAGTACTTTACTACCGAGCAAAAATCAGCGCTAACGGAGCAAGGCAAGGCAGCCATAAACAGCAGCGTATTGCCTGCATATCAAATGTTCTACGATTTCATGGTAGACGAATACATTCCCAACGCCCGTGAAGATATTGCCGCGAATAACTGGCCTGATGGCGTGGCGTATTACGCCAATAGAGCCAAGCATTACACCACCACGGATATGACGCCTCAGGAAATCCATGATTTAGGTTTGTCTGAAGTAAAACGCATTCGCGCGCAAATGCAGCAAATTGTGGATGAGCTTGGCTTTGATGGCGACATTAACGACTTCATTGCGTTTTTACGCGAAGACCCGCAATTCTATGCCACCAGCGCTGAAGATTTACTAAAAGAGGCGTCGTTCATTGCAAAGAAAATGGACGCAAAGCTTCCTTCGCTCTTTGAGTATCTGCCAAGAACGCCTTACGGTGTAGCGCCTGTACCAGACGCTATCGCGCCCAAATATACAACGGGCCGTTACATTCATCCCAGCCGCGATGATCAGCCAGGATATTACTGGGTAAACACGTATGCCCTCGATAAGCGCCCTTTGTATGCATTGCCTGCACTGACCTTGCACGAAGCAGTGCCTGGCCACCATCTTCAAATATCGTTGGCAGCAGAGCTTGAAGACTTACCTATGGTACGTCGTAACACCTATATTTCAGCGTTTGGTGAAGGCTGGGGTCTGTACTCTGAGTTTTTGGGTATTGAAGCAGGTATTTACGCAACGCCGTACGACAACTTCGGTCGCTTAAGCTACGAAATGTGGCGTGCGTGTCGCTTGGTTGTGGATACCGGTATGCACACGATGGGCTGGAGTCGGCAACAAGCGGTTGATTATATGATGGAAAACACCGCGCTTTCAGAACACAACGTAAATACTGAAATAGACCGCTATATCTCTTGGCCAGCGCAAGCCTTGTCTTACAAGATTGGTGAAATCAAAATTAAAGGCCTTCGCAAGAAAGCAGAGAAAGCATTAGGCGAGCGTTTTGATGTGCGTAAATTCCACCGCGCCGTGTTAGAAAACGGCTCAGTTCCACTGTTTATCTTGGAGCAAAACATCAATACGTTTATAGAAGAACAAAAGGCACAATAAACATGATCGTTGCATTTGGTGTTATTGGATTACTTATCCTGTTTTTAATTTACTTTGTGCTGCGAGCGCAGAATTTACAGAAAGAGCTGGCGCTATTGCGTCACTCGAATAAACAGACCAACAACAAGGTTACGTATGCTTATCGTAACCTTGTTCTTGTTACAGATGCGTTAGAGAAAAACCTTACTGCGCGTATTGAAAGTGCCTATAAAAGCCGCCTTATCGACCAAACTCAATACAATGCGCTGCACCCGCTTATGCGCAACTTTTCGACTATCGTCATGGCCTGTTGTGAGAAAGGGATGTCATTTGAGGAGTCACTGAATAAGGTGCTGCTTAATGAAGAAGTGACGCTTGAGGAAATTCGTGAGGTGGTGAAAGCACTCCCTAGCAACGTGCGTATGGTATGGTCAAAAAATACTGCCGACGGCTTCATTGCTTTTTGCCAAACCGTTACAGCAACAGTAAGTGGCACGACTACAAAGGCTCAAAAAGAACCATCTGAAGAGTAACATTTTACTCTATGTCCCTCGTTAGCGCTTATACAGCGCTAACTGTATGGCAGGGTCGTCTGCTTTGCTATGTAGTAAGGCCAGCGACCCTAGCCATGTTCCTACTCTTTTAAAAGTTTAATCTTTTTACCTTTCCAAACTAATCAGTAAGTTAGCGCTTAAAACAACAAGTCAAAAACCTTTTGTCTTGAAAAGGGCTATTGCTGCACTATAATGCTGTATAAAAATACAGTTCATTTTGAGTACCATGAATAAATCGTTATCCGTGCTTAATAACCACCCGCATATTTGGCGGGCCAGAGATCAGAGACAAAGTGAAACCAAGTTTTCACTGGGTTTTCCGCGTCTGGATAAAGCACTTAACGGTGGCGTTGCATCTACAGGTCTTGTCCGTATTTCCTCACTGACCGGCATGGGTGAACTTTCACTCTTTAAACAGGTTATATGCCAACACCGTACGCATAAGCTGGTGGTATTTATTAACCCTCCCGGGCTACTACAGTCGCCGTGGTTAGAAAACTTGGGCCTTAAAGCGCAACAAGTGCTGGTAGTAAAACCAAGTTCTGAACAAGAGTCGTTGTGGGCAGCAGAGCAATGTTTAAAAAGTACGGCTTGCCATTGCGTAGTGCTGTGGAGTAATGCTGTAAATCAAAAAGAAGCACGACGCCTACAGGTAGCGGCAACGCATAATGATGCGCTGTGCTTGCTGTATACTCCACCGCAACAGCAGGCCTCACAGTTAGGTTACCCAAAGGCCGACATGGGGAGCGATTCACAAGCCAACCTGTCGAATGAAAGCGACAGTACATTACCCATTACTCTGGATATTGCGCTAAAAGGTAAACCCCACGCTTTGGCGGTGAACATACGCAAGCAGCGTCATGGGTGGCCCAAAGATAACATTGTTATTTCCCATCGGTGGACCCCCGACAATCACGCCATTAAATGGGCCATGGCACACAACACGCTTTCCGATCAGGCATTACACTCTGTGAGCTAATGATGCTGTGGGCTTATATTTACTGCTATCAACTTACCTTAGACAGCCACGTTAAAGCTGCTAAAACTAATCATGCGCACCGCCAAGCGCTTAAAAGCGATCGTAGAAACGACCCTAGAAGCGAAGCTAACGGAAGTTCTTCATCATTACCGTCGAATACCCCCGTTGCGGTGTACTGCAGTAAAACAAACAAAATTACGCAGTGTAATGATATTGCGAGAAAAGAAGGTATTGAAATTGGGCATGGGCTAGCTCAAGCGGCGGCGCTATGCCCTTACGTACATATTCTGCCTTTCAGTGAAGAAGCCGAAAAGCATATGCTGACGCAGTTAGCCCATCGGCTTTACCCACTGGCTTCTGACATCGTATTAGACAACCACATTCACTCGAATAGTGTCAGCGGTCTGGCAGTAAGGCTAGATAACCTAACTCATTACTATGGCGGCCATACGCCACTGTGGAAAACCTTAACTCAAGCTCTGGCTGAAGCAGATATTCGTTATCATTTTGCTAGCGCATGGACAATTGAGGCCGCAAAAGTATTAGCGCTTTATAAATTTAATACCTACTTACATACACCCGATGACATAAAAAAAGCGCTAAGTGCGTGCCCGCTTTCTATTACGGCTCTATCTCCCAAAGTCATTGACTCATTGGCAAGGGTGGGCGTTTCCTGCGTACAACAGTTGCTTGCCATGCCGGTACAAGAGCTGGGGCGGCGCTTTGACAATAACACTATTATGTATCTTACTGCGTTAAGGGGAGAAACCTTTCCACGCGTTACGTTATTTAGGCCTTTGGAGCGCTTCGATAACTTTATCCTATTGCCTTTTGATATTGAAAACACGCAGCATCTAACCCCTTTTGTCAGCCAGCAGTTTGAGCATTTGTCTCACTATTTACGGGCAAGAAACTTATATACATCCAGCATCAGTGTACATATTCATTTCAGAGAAGCACCTGTAATGGATATTAATATACGTTCGGCACTGCCTCAGTCCTCAGTACAAAGTTGGCTGCCCTTGTTTAGTCTTAAAACTGAGAATCTGGTGTTGCCTGAGCCAGCCACAGCCATTGCGCTTACCTGTCAGCAATTTGAAGAAATGGATACGCAGAATGGCGACTTTTTTAGCGACAGATTTAACGATATTGCACAAAAGCAATTAATTGGGCGCTTAAACGCGAAGCTAGGCGATAACAGTACGTTTCAACCTCGCGCTGCCGACAGCCATCAGTTTGAATATATGACAGTGACAGAGTCGAGCACCGGTAACTGTGCCGGTAATTACGCTTATAGCAGTGACATTACGCCCACCTTCACCTTTGATGTACCTAAACCGCTTATTCAGGCTACCCAAATTTGCTTTGGCCCCGTGCGATTACACAGCGAGTGGTGGCATGACAGCCCAACAAAGCGCGATTATTTCATCGCCCAAACTGAGCAATGCGTAAGGCTTTTAGTGTTTAAAGATGAAGAGAGCCGCTGGTGGGTGCAGGGCCTTTTTTGCTAGCGGTATGCGGTTAAAGAAAAAGGTAAAGGCAATATCATGAAATACAGTGAGCTCTTTTGCCAAAGCAATTATAGTTTTCTTTGCGGTGCCTCTTCCCCCGCAGAGCTTGTTACCACGGCTTCTTTCCTTGGTTACGACGCACTTGCCATTACCGATGAATGCTCAGTAGCGGGAGTGGTACGGGCTTTCGACGAAATTAAGCATCAGGGCCTACCGATTACGCTTATTGTGGGTAGTTACTTTGTATTTGATAACACTTTATCTTTTGTGCTGTTGTGCCCGAACAAAGCGGCCTATAGCGAACTATGCCGAATTATTACTAACGCGAGGCGTCGCTCTGATAAAGGTGAATACCAACTAGCTGAGTGGGACTTGCGTACCATTCGCCATTGCAAATTCATTTGGCTACCAAGCGGCAAAGAAGCTAAAGACAAGCATTGGGCTGAATGGCTGCAAAAACACCCTAGTATTGATGCCTATATTGGCGCTCAGCGCCTATTAGACGGAAGGGATCACCACAGGTTTGCGCATTACAATCATCTGCAGTCTGCCTATCCTTTTCCTGTTATTGCCTGTACAGGTGTACTCATGCATCACGCTGACAGACTGCCGCTTCAACATGTATTGCATGCTATTAACGTGCATACCAGTGTAGACAAAATAGGTCGGGATGCGTTGAGTAATGCAGAGCGTAGTCTGCGAACCGTACAAAAAATTAAGAAGCTTTACCCTGAGAAATGGATTGCCAATACCAATGCCCTTGCTCACGCTTTCACATTTTCTTTAGAAGAGCTGCGCTACCACTATCCTGCGGAGCTTGTACCTGAAGGGTATACGCCCACTTCGTATTTGCGGGAACGTGTAGAGGCCGGTATAAAAGTGCGCTTTCCTGAAGGTATAACCCCTGATATTCGCCAAACCATAGAAAAAGAACTTACGCTTATTGCCGAGCAAGAGTATGAGTATTTCTTTTTAACCATTTACGACATTGTTCAGTTTGCCAAGCGACAACGTATTTTGTATCAAGGGCGCGGCTCTGCGGCCAACTCGGTAGTGTGCTATTGCTTGGAAATAACCGCAGTAGACCCAAGGCAAATAAGTGTGCTGTTCGAGCGCTTTATTTCCAAAGAGCGTAACGAACCGCCAGATATTGATGTGGATTTTGAGCATCAACGCCGTGAAGAGGTCATCCAATACATTTATCAAAAGTACGGCCGGGAAAGAACCGCTATCGCGGCTACGGTTATTTGCTATCGCTTTAAGTCGGCTTTTAAAGATGTGGGCAAGGCGCTGGGCTTTAGCGAATCACAGCTTGATTTTGTGGTAAAGCAGATTAATCGCCGAGACAGCGTTATTCCGTGGAAATCTCAGCTGGCGGGGCTTGGGCTAAACCCTGAAGAGTTTAGGGTGCAGCAGTTAATTACCCTTACCGAAGCTTTACTGGGCACGCCCCGACATTTGTCGCAACATGTAGGCGGTTTTGTTATTAGCGCAGGGCCGCTCTACGATCTTGTTCCTGTTGAGAACGCCGCGATGGAAGAGCGTACTATTATTCAGTGGGATAAGGACGACATTGAAACCTTAGGCCTTTTAAAAGTGGATGTACTGGCGCTTGGGATGTTGAGCGCTATACGTCGTGCATTCTCTCTTATCAATAAACAATACCCTGTTGAAACCAGTATTCCGTTCATTACTAAGCTCGGAGATGACAAACAGGTTTTCGATATGATTTGTCGGGCCGATACGGTAGGCGTTTTTCAAATAGAATCACGGGCTCAGATGTCTATGCTGCCAAGGCTCAAACCTCGTCGCTATTACGATTTGGTCGTACAAATAGCCATTGTACGGCCAGGTCCGATTCAGGGTGATATGGTCCACCCTTATTTGATACGCCGACACGGCAACGAAACCATTAGCTACCCATCTAAAGATGTGGAGAAAGTTCTGTCTCGAACCATGGGCGTGCCTATCTTCCAAGAGCAAGTGATTCAGCTTGCCATGGTTGCAGCTGGCTTCAGTGGCGGAGAAGCCGATCAACTGCGTCGCGCCATGGCGAGCTGGAAAAAAGACGGTAGAATTTTTGAGTTCAGAGACAAGCTTATTAAGGGGATGACGGATAAAGGCTATGACAGTACGTTCGCCCACAACTTATTTGAACAAATAAAAGGCTTTGCAGGTTACGGCTTTCCTGAATCGCACTCAGCATCTTTTGCCGTATTAGCTTATGTGTCTTGCTGGTTGAAGTTTTACTTTCCTGTTGAGTTCTACGTAGCGCTGTTAAATAGCTGGCCCATGGGGTTTTATTCTCCGTCTCAGTTAGTTCAAGATGCTAAGCGTCACAACATACGGGTAGAAGCGCCCTGTGTTAACCAATCTGACGTTGAGCATTCTCTGGTGGTACAAGGCCAAAAAAAACACATTCGGCTTGGTCTTAAGCTTATTAAAGGCTTAAGTGAAGCATCGTCTCAGCTTATCGTGGAAAACCGTTCAGACAAAAGCTACACCAATGTTGAACAATTACAGCAGTTATCGCTTAAAAGTCACGAACTAGAGGCACTGGCCAGCGCCGATGCCCTTCGCACGATTTCAGGCAATCGGTATGAAACCCGCTGGCGAATTATGGATACCCAAACCCGTCTACCACTTTTCGATACCGACGAATTTTATGCAGATAAAAATACCACACCGCTCGGCGCTACGCCTTCTGAGGCAGAAAATTTACTAGAAGACTATGCCTCAACCGGCTTATCGGTAAATAACCACCCTATTTCTTTACTCAAAAAGCAACATAAGCTTAAAGACATAAGCTGGTCCAATTCGCTTAAAGACAAGACCAATAAATCTGTTGTAAAAGTACTCGGCGCAGTAACAGGTCGACAGGCCCCGGGTACAGCCGCAGGCGTTACCTTTCTAACTTTAGAAGATGATATAGGCAATATGAACGTTGTGGTGTGGCAAGCTACCGCTCGTGCTCAGCAACAAACATTCTTAAAAGCTAAACTGCTACAGGTAAATGGTATTATTGAACGCTCCAAAGAGGGAGTTATTCATATCATCGCAGGTAAGCTTATTGATCGGACGCCGTGGCTCGAAAAGCTGTCATTAAGTTCAAGAGATTTTCACTGAGTATTTTACACCCGCAAAACGATAAATTATGGTGTATAGCTATGCGATTTATTTTTGTATTAAAAAACTTCCTCTCAAGGAAATGCTTCAAAGATAATTTATTTGTATATTGTAAATTGCTGTAGTCATTTTGGAGTTTAGAATGATGCGATGTATTGGGCTTTTCATTGGCTGTTTGTTTAGCCTTAATATTTATGCAGATAAATATGTGATTGGCGCACAAAACTTAGCTTATTTCCCCCATTACGATTTTGCATCATCAACAGATAAAGGGGTTGCTTGGTCAATTTTAGAAGCTTTTTCTGAAGCTTCGGGACACGAGTTTGTGTATTTAAGCTTGCCTATAAGACGGCTTCAACTCGAGTTAGTTAAAGGTAATGTTGACTTTGTATACCCTGATAATAGAGGCTGGTATAACAGCATTACCACTTCAAATGACAAGTACTTTTCCCTCCCATTAACCAGCGCAGTAACGGGGACAATTGTAAAACGACAGAACGCTGGGAAAGGCATCGAAAAGATAAAAAACCTCGCCATGCCGTTAGGCTTCACACCGGTAAATTGGCAAGAAAGAATAGACACTCAACGTACCCAAATAACTTGGGTTACGGATATTCAACAAGGCTTGGCGCTTTTGTACCAAGAACGTGTAGACGGGTTAGATTTAGAGTATTTCGTTAGCCAGCGATCTGCTCCTCTATCATATGAGCAAGATGCATTTACTTTAGATTTGACGCTTCCACATAATGAAATTCCTTTTTCCCTATCTACGCTTTATCATCAAGACATTATTAGTGAACTTAATAAGTTCATATCCTCAAATCCAGAATTAATTGATAGTATAAAAACAAAATACGGAATAACCCCTTTCGAGCAGTTGTCTCAGAAGCTTTTGATAGAACAAGGATTGAAAATTGAAGAGGTTTGGAAATAGTATTCGTCGCTTTGTGCAAATGGCGGTATTGCCAGTTACATGCACACTTTCAAGTCCTTTTGTTTCAGCCGACACCTATATCGTAGGCGCTCAAAATATTGAATATTATCCGTATTACAACTTTTCATCGGATCATGAAAAGGGGTTGGGTTGGGCTATTCTTGAAGCATTCTCAAAGCAAAGCGGACATCGCTTTGTATACTTGAGCATGCCAGTTAAACGCCTTCAAATAGAATTGAAAAAAGGCAATGTAGACTTTGTCTTTCCTGATAACGCCAGATGGTATGATCAAATAACCCATAGCCTTAACAAAGTATATTCTGAACCTCTGGCAGAAACATTCGCCGTGACTTTGGTTAAAACAGATAACCTTGGTAAAGGAATTACTCATATAACAAAACTTGCCACGCCAGACGGATTTTCCCCTGTAAAGTGGGAACAGCAAATTAAGAACGGTACCGTTAAGGTAACAGGCGTAAACAGTATTTATGATGGGCTTAACCTTCTACAGAGCGATAAAGTAGATGCTTTAGATGTGGAATATAATGCCGCTAAAAACGTTGCTCGTCGCTTTCCGCAAATGGGACCATTTGCCGCTGATTTAACCCTGCCACACAACGTTGTCTCATTTTCGCTATCAACCTTAAGACACCCCGAGATCATTGCCGAGCTCAATACATTCATACTTTCAGAATCTGAAAGCATAAATAAAATTAAAGCGAAGTATGGTATTGAAGATACAAAGCAACTGATCGAGCGTCTGATGGAAGAGCAACATGTAAGTGCAGATACACGCTGGACACCTTTGTAAAAACTTCAACAGTGTCAGTAAATTACACTACTCGCGTGGAATAGTTCGGCATTTAGTTTTTATTATCTCTTTGAAATTAAAATAATTTTTAATTGGAAAAAATTTTGCTTGTTGATTATCAGATCAAGGAGCAATTATGAAACAGGCATCACTACTTCTATTTTCTTTTTTCATTATTTTCACCGCAAGTAGCGTACAAGCGAAACAAACCGTGAGTGTAGATTATATGCACGGCTTTGACGATATCGATGGTATGCGCTTCGCGTACAGGCCACTTGAACAAACGCTTACTACTGATTGGTTTGGCGACCTAAAGCTATACTGGGAAGTGAGTGCCGTAGTGTGGGAGTATGGTGAAAACGATACACATAGTACAAGCTACGGCGCGTCATTAACTCCTGTATTTATGAAACAGGTTTCAACGCTCTATGACAAATATCCCGTATATATAGAAGCGGGGATAGGAGCGAGTTACATAGGTAATCAGAAAGTCGCTGGTAAAGATATTGGATCTAACTATCAGTTCGAAGACAGATTAGGTGTTTTTGTAGAGATCGATAAGAAACAACATGTCGCACTGCGCTATATGCACTTTTCAAACGGCGGCTTCAACAATGACAACCCCGGATTAGACTTCCTGAACCTATCCTACGCCTATCACTTTTAAAGAAATGGGGTCAGAGTACATTTCTACACTGCAAACAACGAAGCTAGGCTGTGTTGTTACGCTGTTAAGATCATTCGTTCAAAAAAGTACACTGACCCCATTATTCTAAGGGCTGTTTTGATTTCGAGGAGTATTAGAAGTATTAATGTACTCTGACCCCAATTATTTGTTTCTTCCAGACGCAAAAAACCCGCCGTTAGGCGGGTTCTTTTTATTGGGACCTGGCAGTGTCCTACTCTCACATGGGGAAACCCCACACTACCATCGGCGCTAATACGTTTCACTTCTGAGTTCGGAATGGAGTCAGGTGGTACCGTATCGCTATGGCTGCCAGGA